>OCZU010000464.1_pt1 | contig 28304 bp, 28 predicted proteins | sample 1539001 | NCBI WGS metagenome assembly OCZU01 (sample SAMEA3539306, study PRJEB22396) | soil metagenome | biome: tundra; feature: field; material: soil | place: USA | collected 2010-05 | depth 0.15 m | reverse complement strand
GGGCGTGGTTTCGTCAACAATTGGTGAACAGTGAGCGACTAAGGGCCTGCGGGTCGCTGGCCGGCAAGGACCGTTCGATCTTCGGGCACGATTCGCGAATCCGCTTACTTCGCAGCCCGTCCGCCCAGCCGACTCGTGATCGGCGCCGTGTCGTGGTCTTCGAACGCCGCCGTTTGTCTCTCTTCGATCGGAGCGTGCTCCAGTTTCTCCAGCAGCCGGACACACCGGTTCCAGCGCAGCATGGCGTCGTCGTTGTGTGGTGGGCGGATTTTCTCGGCTTTCTCGAAGCAGCGCATCGCCTCATGCAGGGAACCAACCAGGAGATGTGCCGCTACCCCTGACTTCACCTGAGCCTTGGCCCGCCGCTCGAGCAGAAGCCCCATGTAGTAGTGGAGCTCATACGGATTCGTCAGGCCCTGGAAGATCTTTTCCGCCTCGCCGTAGCGATCTGAGTGCCGACCCTCGAACTGGTCGGTCAGCGCCAATCCCAACAATCGAAGTGCCAGTTGGTTCTCCGGATCGGCCGCCAGGATGTCGCGGCAGATGGACTCGGCTTCCTCCGGTTCGTTCAGGTAGCGATGCAACTCGACCTTGGAAATGGCTTCCGGAATACCGTCCTTTGAAATGGTCTTTAATCTGAGTCCCACATTGCCCTCCATGAAGCGGAATTTCTAAGCGGTTGAACTCCAAGTATTCGAACACATGTAGTCTAGTTCAAAATCATCTTGCCCAGGATCTCCTGGAGCAGCTTTCGGCCTCTGGGAATTGGAACACTATCTGACCCAAAGCCGCAAAGAGATCGACCAGCGCGGAAGAGTTACGCGGCCTGCGGGAAGGGAAGTCTGAACCGCGTCAGGAAACTTTCAATAGCCGCGCATCTCGGGAACTAACTCATGTACCACCCGCCGTTCACGAAAATGGTCTGGCCCGTCATGTAGTCGTTCATGGCGAGCATGACTGCGATCGCGGCAACGTCTTCTACGGAGCCGAAGTGCCCCATAGGAATGAGATCAGGGCTTGCCTTCGGATTGCTGGTCACCATCTCGGTCGCAATCAATGCGGGTGCAATCGCGTTTGCAGTAATGCCCTCCCGAGCCAGCGTGGACGCCAAGGAGTGTGTCAGCCCCAAGATTCCAGCCTTGGAAGCCGCGTAGTGCGGCCCTACAACGCCACCCGTCTGTGCAGCCACGGACGACAGGTTGATGATGCGTCCCCACCTGCGTCTGCGCATCCCGCCGATGACCGCCTGAGTCACTAAGAAAACCGACTTGAGATTGGTCCTAAGCACCGCATCCCAGTCCGCCTCGGTGATCTCCTCCAGCTTTTGCGGACGGCTGATTCCTGCATTGTTGACAAGAATATCGATAGAACCGAGACGGGTCTCCACTTCCGAAATCATCCGCCTGACCTCGGCAGCGACCGACACATCGGCTCGTACCGCCAATGCCTTCTGCCCGATGCCAGAAATCTCACGGCAGACGGCGGCAGCCGCATCAGCGTTCTCGCGGTAGTTCACACCGACATCGGCACCGGCCCGCGCCAGAGCCACTGCGATTCCGGCCCCGATGCCGCGACTTCCTCCAGTAACGAGAGCAACTCGATTCTTTAGGTCTCGCATGTTGAATGATTTTCGCTTAAAGGCGCGAATGCACAAATAGCCGATTCCTATCCTATTTCCCTTGCCGCCCCAGCCAACACTTCGATGATCCGCAGACCCGCCCTCAGCGTCTTGTCATCTTGGTCACGGTCGGGATTGTAAACGCTCAGCGTGGCGGCCCGGACCCGAAAACGCGCAAAGACGGCGCGAATCCCTTCTTCCATATCTTCCAGAGAAAGTCCACCGCGTACCGGATCGAAGACGACACCGGGCGCGACTTGCGGGTCTAAGGAGTCCATGTCGATGTGGAGATAAACTTCCGGTACGCGCCGTGCCAACTTGTCCAGCGCAACCCGCACATCCCCCTGCGGCTTTCCCTCATGCCACTTCACTACCTGAACGGCAGAATGGTCGAGAAGCTCCCTCTCCGCTGGGTCTAAGTCCCTCACGCCCAGCATGAGCGTTGCTGATTCAGGAATCGGAGTGCTATTGCCGATTTGCGCCGCCCAATAGTTCTGATAGCAGTGGCCGGTGATCACTGCCAGGGACATGCCATCGAAATACCCGCTGGTCGTCGTTTCCGGAGTATTGAAATCGCCGTGTGCGTCGAACCAAACGACGCCGCACTGACTATGCTCGAAGCCCGAGAGTACGCCCTTGCTGACATCGCAGCCTCCAGCCAGTACCAAGGGAAACTGTTTGGCCGCAATCGCCTGCCTGACAATGGATGCGAGTCGCTTGCTTACAATTGAGGATGCGTTCCCGCTATCGCGAAACGGCTCGCCGCGATCAACCCGCTTCACGGTTACTGCGAGACCCTTTGCGGCAATCAGCTTCGTCGCGCCAGCCCGCACCAGACACTCCGGCCCCTTGCTTGAGCCCTGACGCTCGTCGCCCATCGTGTACGGAACCTGAATCAAACAGATGTCCATGCTTTGCTGATCCTCACTTCAGCCACCCCGATTCGTGCGCGGCCAATCAGTCCTCCACCGCCCGTGAGCAAGCGTCCGTCCTGTGGCGTTTCGAGCGTTTTGATCCGGTCGCTTTCCAGGAATCCCTCGCGGTTCGCTTTCTTGGGTGGAGCATCCGTAATCATCATCCTGCTCTGGTTCCATCGGGCACCCTCGCCTCCGGCACCGCCAGCACTGGGGTGATCCCGTCCAAATAGCCGATGTCGAACAGCATTCCTTCCGAAACCATCCCTGCCATCTTGCGTGGCGCAAGGTTTACAACGAATAACGCTTGCTTGCCTTCGATCTCCCGTGGATTTGCACGCTCGCGCTTCATCCCAGCCAAGACGGTGCGCACATGATCCCCGAAGTTGACCCTGAGTGCGACTAACTTTTCCGAATTGGCAACATCGCTCACGGCTTCGATGGTGCCAACTCTTATGTCGATTTGGTTCAGGAGTTCGGGCGAGATCGTAGGCTTTACCTGCGCGGGCGTCATCTCGCGATTTTAGTCGGAAGCTCACGGGTTCGCTGCCCCGACGAGGCGATCACAATTCAAGCTGACCCAGCGCCTCACCGGATCGGGGCAGATTAGCCCAGCAGTGCCGCCACGTGGCACGCAGGAGCCATTCCCTCGGCGGACACCCTAACATAGGCTGCAATGTGCGCAGTAAACGGGAGCGCCCCAATGACTCTAACCGGAGTCTGGGGCGCTTTTCGTTTTTTCACCCCTGCGCTGAACTGGAGTGGGTGGGATGTTCGTGTTGCCCTATCTGCCAAAGCGATGGGCTGGAACTGCGGGAGTATATCCGCCTCGCTACTGCCAGTCGGGATGAGGAGTTTGCGGTACCATTGCCTTGCTCGCGGACTTTAGGGTCTCGTCACGAACATCTATGGAGGGGGTACCGACACATGCACAAGGTTTCGCGTTTTCGCTGGATAAGCATTTCTGCGGTGCTGCTCGCGCTTTCGCTTCCCATTGCCAGTGTGCAGCCTCTTGCCGCGGCTCAAGGCGCCACTCCCGCCCCTAACCTTCAGGGCGCACCACCTGTCCAGATTCACGCGCTCAAGGTGACCTTGCTTTCGACGATGCTGGTGGGCAGCGTAACGGGGGTGGGAGAGTGGGGTTTCTCCGCGCTGATCGAAGCAGATGGTCATCGCGTTCTGCTGGATACGGGAGCCCATCCCGATAACGTGCTGCAAAATGCGCGCGACTTGAAGATTGATTTGTCCGGCGTTAAAGAAGTGATTCTTACGCACAATCACTGGGATCATGTCGGTGGGCTGATGACCCTTCGCAAAGAAATGATGAAGAGTAACTCATCGGCATTGTCAGTAGTTCATGTCGCACGCGGCATTTTCTACAGCCGACCAGCGCCCCAAGGTGAAGATAACCGGATGGTCGCATTGAAGAAGGAGTACGAAGCGACTGGGGGAAGGTTCATCGAACATGAAGCGGCGGCGGAAATCTTTCCCGGTGCGTGGCTGACAGGTCCGGTGCCTCGAAAATACCCAGAACGCAACTGGAGTGTCAGCGGAAAAGTGCAGACCCCAGCGGGCTTGGTCGAGGACACGATCCCCGAGGATCAGTCACTGGTGCTCAACACCCCGGAAGGATTGGTCGTGGTCACTGGCTGCGGACACGCTGGCATCATCAACATCCTCACCTTTGCCCGAGAGGAATTTCCCCACGAGCCCGTAGAGGCAGTCATCGGCGGATTACACCTCTTTCCGGCGACGGATGACCAACTGAATTGGACTGCCGATAAGATGAAAGACTTCAAAGTGGCGAATCTGATGGGCGCACATTGCACTGGCATTGAAGCCGTGTATCGCATTCGGGAGCGACTCGGACTGCCGCGAGCATCGGCTGTTGTGGGCAGCGTGGGATCAAGCTTTGTCCTTGGCGAGGGAATCCATCCCGGCCCGCTTGCCAAATGACAACCCGCTCATCCGGTCTGCGATAATCCTCGGCCTCAGATGCCCACAGCGCCGACCTGTGTCACTTAAGCCGTTGACCCGTCGCAGGGTCGAAGACGGCGTTGCGCAGGAATTGCTCCGTGGACCAGGGTGGCGCATCTCCTCCGAGATATTGATGAAACCACTCGAGGTGCGCGGTGTAGTACAGAGCCATTTCATACCAACTGGGCCAGTGGCCCGCGTCGGAATAAACGATCAGCCTGGAAGGGACATTCATTTTTTGCAGCGAGGTGAACATCTGCAGTGACTGCGTGTAGGGAATGCGATAGTCACGTTCGCCGGAGATCACGAGGCAGGGCGTCTTGAAATTCTTCACGAAGTAGGAAGGCGAAAACTTTTCGTATTGGCCGGAGTTCCACGGCTGCCCTTTGAGGTCCCACTCGGGAAACCACAACTCTTCGGTTGAGCCGTAAAAAGAACGTAGGTCGAATAGCCCCATCATCGACGCGATCGCCTTGAAGCGGTTGGTATGGCCCTCGAACCAGTCCATCATGTACCCGCCGTAGGACCAGCCCATGGCGCCCGTGCGATCGGGGTCGACGTAGGGAAGCTTGATCAACTCATCGGTGACCCTCATCAGGTCTTCAAAAACCTTGCCCCCATGGTCACCGGAAATTTCCGCCGTGAAATCCTGGCCATAGCCCGTGGATCCATGCGGATTGGCGAAAGCGACGATGTACCCGGAGCCGGGATAAACCTGCCAGTCTCCGCGAAAAGAATCCTGCCACTGAAACTGCGGCCCACCGTGCACGTTGAGGATGAGCGGATATTTCTTCGACGGATCGAAGTTGTGGGGCTTGACAATGAAGACTTCGATCTTCGCTCCGTCGGCTCCCTTTACCCACATGCGCTCGGCCGGACGGAGATCCACCTCATTGGCGACTTCGTCGTTGAAGTGAGACAGGCGTTGCGGCGTCGAGGATTTTCCATCAGCCAAGTCCACCGCAAAAAATTCGACCGGGTCGCTGACGGAACGCCGGATGTAGATGATGCGGCTGTTGTCATGTGAGAGCTCGAAGGAGTCGATGGTTCGGTCTACCAACACTTGTTGGATCGATCCTGAGTCGAGGCTCACCCGGAACATGGGATTGTCCCCTTCGACGGGAGCGCTGAAGTAGAGAGATTTCGAATCTGAGGCCCATTGAAAGGCGTCAACCCAGTTGCGGAAGGACTCGGTGAGCACACGGGATGCGCCGGTAGCGCGATCGTAAATGGCCAGGCGAAAGAGGTCGGATTCATAGCCGGGTTGCTTTTGCAGTTGATAGGCGATGTATTTTCCGTCCGGCGAGTATTTCGGATGACCGTCGAAGGCAGGATTCGCAGCCGTGATGTTGCGCGGCGGCTGACTGCCAGCGAGCGAGACGATCCACACGTCACTGTTTGTGGACGAAGCGAGATCGCGGTCATGATTCGAGTCGAACGCGAGTTCCGTGCTATCCGGTGAGAAATCGTATTGCAACGGTCCGCCGAGCTGGAAGGGAGGCGAATCGAAGTCACCCGGCGTGAGATCGCGCACCGCGCCGGTGGAAACGTCGGCCAGCAGGACGTGGGTGCGCTTCCCGTCTTTCCATTGCGTCCAGTGACGGTAAAACAGCGCATCGGCCAGATGGGCGTGGAGCGAGCCTTTGCTCCAGCGCTCGCCGATCTTCTTGTTGCAGGCATCGTCGGCGCCGCATTCCGGATAGACGTCGCTCGTAAACGTGATCCATTTTGCGTCAGGTGACCAGAGCGGGCCGGAGACACCCGTGGAAATATTGGTGAGCCGCCGAGCTTCGCCACCGCTGGCGGAGATGACGTAGAGATTGTCGTCGCCCTCCCGCGCGCTGATGAAGACGACCCACTTGCCGTCAGGTGAGAAGGCGGGCGACGATTCACCCTTTTCTCCAAACGTAAACTGGCGCGCGTTCTTGCCGTCGGCGTCCATAAGCCAGATGTGCTTGGTGCTCTTTGCCTTCGCCAGGTCGTCCGTGCGCAGGGTGAACAGGACGGTTTTGCCGTCGGGAGATACGTGCAAGTCTTCTATTCCGCGAACGCGGTAAAGGTCTTCGATGGTAAAGCCGCGTTTGGCGGCTGCGCTGGAGATATTCAGCAGCAGAAACCAGATTAAGTAAGAAAGCAGTTTCCTGTGCAAGAAGCCCCTCGTCTTAAAGTGAATTGTGTGGATAACTCGCGAATTAAAGCACAATCCGACCGTCTCGCGCCAGCGTTCCTGGCCGACCCCGTGATCGCGAGACCCGTAAAGAGGGCAAAAGGGGATGTGGCCTTTCCTGATACCTCGGCGGTTCTTCCCGAGTGACGGGCACTTCCTGTCGGCGGCGGGTCAAAGCTCTGCAGAAGCGGCGGAGCCTATCACGAGATGCTGGTATTCGGCAGCATGGGCCGTTCGCCAAGCTGGCGGCTGGCCACAAACCTCATCTTGCCCTGCTCGGTGTCTACCACTATGTGGTCGCCGTGGTGCACCTCGTCATGCAAAATTTTAACGGCCAGCGGATCCTGTACCAGCCGTTGGATCGAGCGTTTTAGGGGCCGCGCGCCAAAGTTGGGATCGTAGCCATCACGCAGCAGTAGTTCCTTGGCAGAATCGGTCAGCTCCAGGGTGATTTGGCGGTCGGCCAACAGCCGCCGCACCTCTTCCAGTCGCAGGTCAATAATCCTGGTCAGTTCCTCTGTACCCAGTGGGTTGAAGATGATGAAGTCGTCGATGCGGTTGAGGAATTCAGGTTTGAAGTGTGCCCGCAGCGCCTTCATTACTTGCCGGCGCGCTTGCTCAGAATCTTCTTGTGTGCGCAACCAGTCGGCGGTGAGCTGTTCCGAGTTGATGTTGGAGGTCATGAGGAGAACAGTATTGCGGAAATCCACGGTACGGCCCTTCCCGTCGGTGAGGCGGCCGTCATCCATGACCTGCAGCAGGATGTTGAAGACATCCGGGTGGGCTTTCTCGATCTCGTCGAAAAGCACGACCGAGTAGGGACGGCGGCGCACCGCCTCGGTGAGCTGGCCGCCTTCCTCGTACCCGACGTATCCCGGCGGCGCGCCGATTAGCCGCGACACCGCATATTTCTCCATGTATTCCGACATGTCGATGCGCACCAGGGCACGTTCGTCATCAAAGAGGAACTCGGCCAGGGCGCGCGCTAGTTCGGTCTTGCCTACTCCCGTCGGCCCCAGGAAGATGAAAGAGCCGATAGGACGCTTGGGATCGGAGAGCCCGGTACGGGCACGGCGGATGGCGTCGGCAATCCGCTCCAAGGCTGGATCTTGGCCGATCACGCGGCGGCGCAGCCGGTCTTCCATTTCGACGAGCTTCTTGACCTCGCCTTCCAGCATTCTGGACACAGGAATGCCGGTCCACTTCGAGACGATGCGCGCGATCTCGTCTTCATCCACTTCTTCCTTGAGCATGCGCGAGCTGCGCCGCCGGTCGAATTTGGATTGCAGCTTGTGCAGCTCCTGCTCAGCCTGACGAAGCCTGCCAGGACCGTTGGTGCCCGCCTTCGGCAAGCCCGCATCGCAGGACTCTGCCTGTTCCTGCAACTTCAGTTGCTCGATCGTCTTCCGGAGATCGTGCATCCGGCTGACCGCTTCCTTTTCCTTCTTCCAGCGGGTCTTCAGCGTATTGACTTGCTTTTGGACCGCGGCTAGCTCACTTTCCAGGATGCGCAACCTTTCCCGCGAGTCGGCATCGTTTTCCCTATCGAGTGCATGCTTCTCGATAACCCATTGCGCGGCGCGGCGCTCAAGCTGGTCGATCTCCACCGGCACGGAGTCGTTCTGCATGCGCAGGGCGGCCGCGGCCTCGTCCACTAAGTCGATGGCCTTGTCCGGCAAGAAGCGATCGGCGATGTAGCGATGCGATAGCGTGGCCGCGGCTACCAAGGCCGAGTCCTTGATGCGAACGCCATGGTGCAGTTCATAACGCTCTTGCAGGCCGCGTAGGATGGCGATGGTGTCCACCACGCTGGGCTCGGCCACGAAGACAGTCTGGAAGCGACGTTCGAGCGCCGGGTCTTTCTCGATGTGCTTGCGGTACTCGCTCAGGGTGGTGGCGCCGATGGCTCGCAACTCCCCGCGCGCCAGTGCCGGCTTCAACATATTGGACGCGTCGATTGCGCCTTCTGCCGCTCCCGCGCCAACCAGTGTGTGCAACTCGTCAATGAAGGTGATGATCTGCCCCTGCGAGTCCTCGATCTCCCGCAGCAGCGTCTTCAAGCGATCTTCAAACTCGCCGCGGTACTTCGTGCCGGCCACCATCGCACCCAGATCCAGGGCTACCAGACGCTTGGTCTTGAGCGACTCGGGGACATCGGCGCCGACGATGCGCTGCGTCAGGCCTTCGACGATGGCAGTCTTGCCCACGCCGGGCTCGCCAATCAGCACGGGGTTGTTCTTGGTGCGGCGCAATAGCACTTGAATCACGCGCCGGATTTCGTCATCGCGGCCGATCACCGGGTCGAGCTTGCCGCGACGCGCCAAGTCGGTAAGATCGCGGGCATAGAGTTCAAGCACGCCATATTTCGTTTCCGAGGTTGGGCCGGCGGCCTGCTGGGGGCTGCGAACGGTGGTCAGCGCCATTAAGATGGCATTGCGACTGGCGCCGTGCCGCGCCAGCAGGGCTTGGGCGGGATCGCTCTCCAGGCCCATGATGGCCAACAGCAGGTGTTCGGTGGAGACGTGCTCATCGCCGAGGTCGGCGGCCTCCTGAAAAGCTTGCTCGAGGACGGCGCTGGCGGCCGAGGAGGGCTCAGCCTTCAAGGCGCCTCCGGCCCAAAGCGCTGGCAGGCGGTCGATCTGGCGCCGTGCCTCCGCCAGCGCTGCCTGGTTGTCGACGCCAATCTTGCTCAGCACCGGTACCACCGTGCCTTCGCGGTCCGCCAGCAGGCTGGCGAGCAGATGGAGGGGCATTAGCTCGGGGTTGCCGCGCTTGGAGGCCAGATAGTTGGCGGCTTGCACCGCCTGCTTCGCCTTGGACGTCAGTTTGTCCCAACTCGCGATGATCGGCATGTTGTTCGCCCTACACGGGCCGCACAACTAGCCTCAGCTCGTGTTGTGATTGAAAGCGCCGCGTTCTCTGCTAGGAATCTAGAAGCTATCTCACAAATCGTTTTGGGAAGGGCACGGCTTCAGCCGTGCCTCCCAGAGCCACAATAGACACACTGCTCCTCGCAGATGCTGGTCACATAGATCGGAACAATGACAAAGACTCGCCCACCGTAAAGAGCCGCTTTGACTTCGGCAGAACGGGCAATGATGGCTTGATCCAGCTCACCCCCCGGCCCGAATCCTTCGCTCCAAAAGATACGCGCGTGGTCGGATGCCACCATGGGCCGGAGCGAGTCTAGAGGTCCCGCGCCTGTGCCAGAAAGCTCCGAGACCTGTTCCCAGATGATCTCGTACCGATGAGAGAACATGGAATTTCCTACTTTTTAAGGATACGCGCGATGGAACACCTGGCACTGTGACCAAGCACACGAAGGCCTGTGACTACGGTCAGGACGCGCCGAAGTCGAGCAGCTTGGAAGTCCTGCCGCGCTTGAAGTGCGCGAGTAAGATGAGAGTTGCGAGAACCTATGGCAGAGCGATTCACCGAGCGGCTGCGCCAAAAAGCGGCTGGAGTTTGGGAGGCACAACACCAACATCCGTTTGTACGAGGCATTGGCGATGGAACGCTGAGTCTGGAGAGATTCCAGTTCTGGCTGCGACAGGATTATGTGTTCCTCATCGAGTACGCGCGTCTTCTGGCTCTGGCCGCCGCCCGCAGTCCGGACCTGGAGACGATGAACCGTTTCGCCACGTTGCTCAAGGAAACCGTGGAAACCGAGATGAACCTCCACCGAGCCTACGCCGCCGAGTTCGGGATCAGCCGCGAGGAACTCGAACAAGAACTCCCTGCGCCCACCACTCGGGGCTACGCCGATTTCTTGTTGCGAGTAGCGGCAAGTGGCGATTTCGCCGAGTTGGCTGCAGCGTTGTTACCGTGCATGTGGGCTTTCAGCGAAATCGGCCAGCGCCTGGCCGCGCAACCCGCCTCCAGCGACAAACGTTATGCAAAGTGGATCGAGATGTACAGCTCCAGAGAATTTGCCGACCTGGCCCAGTGGTGCCGTGACCTGCTCGACAATCTCGCTGCGGGTCTGCCCGAGCGCGAATTGCAGAAACTGGAGGCCGCGTTTCTCACCAGCAGCCGCTATGAGTGGCAGTTTTGGGAGATGGCCTGGAAGATGGAACGATGGTCGATATGACGGGCGCGCCAAGTCGCAACGGGATGGCTGGCAACGGGAAGGCAGGTGAGTGATGATGCTTCCTCGCGTCCTCATTATCGCAGGGTCCGATTCCGGCGGTGGGGCCGGGATTCAGGCTGACCTGAAAACGGTCTCGGCCCTAGGCACCTTTGGCATGACTGCAATTACCGCTCTCACGGCACAGAACACGACCGGAGTCTATGGCGTTTTGGAGATCGAGCCGAAATTTGTGGTGAAGCAGATCGAAGCCTGCGTAAGTGACATCGGGTGCGATGCGGTAAAAACCGGAATGCTCTCAAGCACCGCAATCATCGATGCGGTCGCAGCCACAATCGCCGGCCTCAAGTTAGGACCGCTGGTCGCGGACCCGGTGATGATCGCCAAAAGTGGCGCTCCACTGCTGAAACCCGATGCCATCGCAGCTCTCAAGACCAAATTGCTGCCGCTAGCCGCCGTGGTCACCCCCAACCTGCATGAAGCCGCGGCGCTCACCGGGCGCGAAATCAAAACTCTTGCACAAATGAAAGAAGCTGCCCGCGCGATCCGCGACCTTGGACCGGAAAATGTCGTCGTCAAGGGTGGTCATCTGGAAAACATAGCCGCCGACGTCCTTTACGACGGCCGTGAATTCACTGAGTTTCGCGCTGAGCGTATCGACACCAGGAACACGCACGGTACCGGTTGCATCTTCGCTTCGGCGATTGCGGCGAATCTGGCCCACAAGAAAACAGTTCTAGAAAGCGTGACGGCCGCTAAGGATTTCATCACCGCGGCCATCCGTGCCGGCCTCGCGATTGGGAAGGGTTACGGGCCCGCCAATCCAATGGCCATGTTGTACCGCCGAGCAGGATTGGACGGCTGAGGGGCAAGCACTTTTCCACGCTGAGGGCCGGTGCTCCGCGTTTTGCGGCTTTCGCGCTTTGTTGGAGCGCTATGAAACTCTACCCCGGATAAGCCCCGGGAAAAACCCTGCTTCTTCGCACCTTTTACCACTCGCCGCCACGTTCTTAGAAGTCGAGTACCCGCAACGTTGTTATCGCTGGTTTCCAGACTTTCTCCGTATTGGAATTGGAGAAAGGGAGACATGGCAAAGCCAAAGTTGACCGTTGCCCCCGCCGGCACGATACGAATTGCGTATGTTATCGTGGTCGGTATCACGGATGCCGGAAAGGGTTAGTCCGTCTTTCGGCCTTGTACCCTTACAAGTTACTTTGCCAAGTCCAACTTACTGCAGCGCGGTCTCGCTTCCGGCGCAAGTGGAGGCCAAAGCGGTGGTAGTTCGCACCACAGCATCCGCGACCGAGCAGAACCCGCGCACGCCCGTAGTGTTCACAGTCACCGGGGTTGCCCAAGCAGCATAGCCGCCGGACGTGCCCGCCACAGTGAACTTATAGCCGCTCTTGGTACCCGCTGCCAGCGTCGTATCGATTAAGCAAGCGCTAGTCGATGTGGGCACGACGGCGCCGGTGCAGGTGCCCGTCAGCGCGGTCAGGTTGGCCGCAAAGCCCACCGTCGGGTAACTTGAGTTGTATGAAATCATTGCTGTGTTGATGGTGCGAATCGACGCCGCTGCGGACGCCTCGTTCGCCGCAATGCGCGCCCGTAGCAGGTTCGGGATAGCAATCGCCGCTATAATCAGGATGATCGCCACCACAATCAGCAACTCGATCAGCGAAAAGCCCTTCTGCCTCTGCATTTGTTCGGATCCCCCCTCCGAGGTACGACGCAGCCACGAAACTATTCATCCAGTTGCACTTGAGGTTCCAGCCTTCCGCCAGGTGACCAAAGTTCCATCCCACTTCAACCCTAAGATTCCAAAGGAATCGTTTGCGCTGGCTGTGCTTGAAAAGAGGGTCCTGTGGTACACGCTGCAGCGTGGAGTGTCAAAATTTGTCAATGTGGATCTCTGTGACAAAATGTTGTCAGTCGCTGTGCAATCTTTAGGATGTTGTTGCGTGATCCTAGGGTGCATATCCGAGTAGGACACTTGTCGCAAACCCGGCAGCACCCCTGTGACCTGTACCGCCTTATGAAGGTGCGCTATAAGACGGACTATGCGGCTCTCTGCCAAAGGTGTCCTGCTATTACTCCTGCTCTACGTGACCGCTGCCCGTGTCGCGTTAGCGCAAGAGAAGGGGGCAAACTCCAACGGAGTGTACAGAGTTACTCGCGAGACTCCCGCCCTGCAGCAGCAGAAGCCGATTGGGTTTCGGCCGCTGACTCTGAGTGAGGGTTTGACGATTCTGGGAGTCGCGCTGGATTCCCGGCATCGCCATGCGGATTTCTCCGCCGATTGCTCCCATTTTGTCCATGGACTCTATGAGCGCGCCGGTTTCCCTTACGAATACGCGAGCTCTTCGGACCTTTACGCAGGGATCGACGAATTTCGACGAGTCGCAAGTCCGCAACCGGGCGACTTAGCCGTCTGGCGCGGACATGCTGGGATTGTGGTCAATCCCGTTCAGCATTCCTTTTTCAGCGTGCTGCATTCCGGCCCCGGTATCGATTCGTACGATGCGCCGTATTGGAAACAGCGGGGACAGCCTCGCTTCTTTCGTTACGTCAAGCCGGCTCCGCAACGCGCGCTCTCCACCCCGATTCGGACTGCGAGTTGGAAGCCCACGGTCTTGGGCAAAACGAACCCGCGCGAAACGCCTGCTGACGTCCCAGGGCCTGATACATCGGAAGATTCCTCCAATGACCTCGCATTCTCCGCGACGCTAGCAGAGGATCATCCAGTGCACGCGGAATTATCTCATGTTGCGGTCGTGAGTTACGCTCGGCCCAAACCTCATCAGGTGAGCACGGCCTTCTTGCAAGCATGTAACGATTCGGAGGAGATGCTTCGCGGGCGCGACCTCTTCAAGTCGGCTCAACCCTTGCTTGTGTTCGACCATTTCGAAGTAGATAAGGTGCATATCACAGGAAACCAGGGTTGGGTCGAGGTGAAGATCGATGAACTGGCTTCACTCGCGGCAGGTCAGACGGAGGTGCACAAACGGTCGCAACGGCAACGATGGTCGCTGAGACGCCGCGACGACAACAAGAGTTGGAAGCTGACTCCTTCGCGCAACGCAATCTACCTTCCTCAGCACACCGCCGAGCGCATCCTGGCCCACGAACTCGCACAGCTCACCGAGGATACTCCCGACAATACCAGTCGAACTCAGGAGAAGGCCGAGCTAGCGCGACTTCTTGGTGTGCTTTTCGAAGAATAGCAAACCTTCCGAAATCAGTAAGTGCGCCACCATCGTGGTCCCTGTCACACCGGGATGCGCGATCGGACAAGAATCCTGGCCGCCATTGAAACATCCGCAGCCAACGCCGGAATCTTTTTCCCACTGCCCTATATCGAAACAAGAGGGGAAATTAAATGTGCAGGTACGTGTTACTCTGGCGCTGGACGCGCCCCACAGTTACTTGCACCGTCGCCACCATCGAGGTTTCGCAGCCCCGGAGCGCCGCTTCTGAATGAAAGGCAACCGAACCATGGATGACAAGCATTACCGGGCCCGTATTACCAGGCGCGTCGATTTCGCGCCCGACCTCTGGATGATTCGCATTGATCCAAGGGCCGAATTCCGGTTCACGGCGGGGCAGTACGCCACCCTCGGCGTCGAGCGTGACACGCGCCGCGTGGAGCGGGCCTACTCGATCGCCTCTTCGCCCTACGAAAGGGAACTCGAATTCTTTTTCGAATTGGTACCGGAAGGCCTGACCACCCCGCCCCTGCACGATCTTCTGCCCGGGGACGAGGTGCTCATGCGCAAGGTGGCCAAGGGCCTTTTTACCTTGGAAACTTCCCAGCCCGCGCGCAAGAAGCACTTCATGGTCAGCACCGTGACCGGAGTGGCGCCGTTCGTCAGTTACGTGCGGACCCTGTTTGCGGACTGGAAGAAAGGCAGCTTCACCGGCGATCACAGCCTGTTTCTGCTGCACGGCGCCAGCCGCTCCTGGGAGTTCGGTTACCGCGAGGAGTTGGAGAAGTTTGCCGAGGAGGCGCCCTGGTTCACCTACGTGCCTACCATCAGCCGCCCCTGGGAAGATGCGAATTGGAAGGGCGAGGTCGGCCGCGTGGATGAGTTGATCCGCAAGTATGCCGACCAGTGGGGATGCACGGCGGCCAACAGCATTGCGTATCTGTGCGGCCATCCGGAGATGATCGAGCACGGCAAGGGCATCTTGAAACGCATCGGATTTCAAAAAGAGAACTTCAAAGAAGAGGTCTACTGGATACCGGCGAAGAAGGCTGGATAGGGCTCTCCCAGAAGCATTGGGACTAGATCACGCTGAAGCGTGGCGGCACCAAGCTCTACCAATTGCGGTCAGAGTCAGGTGCGTCGGCGGCCTGCCTGAACTGATTGCGTTTGCGATAAACAATAAAAATCATGCCAACCGACATCAGGGTTGGAGGGACGATAAGAATCAGAATTCCACTGCGCAAGGCCTCAATCATTCGAGCGCCGGCGGAGGCCGCCTGCGTATAGCAGAGCGCGCAACTCTGGGAGAAGGCCGGGAGCGGAGCGGAGAGCATGACCAGCGCAACCAGCGCAATACCAACCAGCAGGAACGGTCTCTCGACCCGCAACTTTGCTCGTAACTCTCTTCGTAACTTTTTGCCTAACATCGCTATCTCCATCCGCCGTTCCCTTGCATAAGTCATCTTGAAAATGGCGCGCCGACCAGCATCCGAAAGGCGTCGGTCCACCCATATTGCATCCCCAGCAGGACAGAAATCGTAAAGATGAGGACAAACCACAGAAAGGTCCGCTTTTCCGCCCAAAGATGCATGAAGAACAGCATTGCCAGCCCCGCCTCGACGCAGGAGACGGTCAGCATGCGCCAGAACATCTGCGATGCATCGATCTTCTGATAGGCAATTACGAATTGCAAGCCGGCCAGAGCCAACAGGCAAACATAGACGACCAGGTCTTTGCCGATTCCGTCACTCTTATGCGCTTCCGCGGTTGTCATAGCATTCTGCTCCCAAGCTTCCTGATCTAGTGGGCGAGATTCAAAAGGTAGACCAACGGTACGACGAACATCCAAACCAGATCCACGAAGTGCCAGTAAAGGCCCAGAACCTCGATGTCATCGGCATTGTAGCGGCCGCCCTTGTAGCGCACACCCACGACGATTAGGGCGATTACGCCGCAGGTGACGTGCGTGAGATGCAAGCCCGTGATGCTGAAAAATGACGCCCCGAACAATGCGGTTCCCCACGGATTCTTGAAGAGCGTCATGCCTTGGTCAATGAGTTCCGCCCATTCCCGAATGTGCAACAGAGCGAAACCAATACCCAGAGCCGCGGTAATCATGGTCCAACGGAAAGCTCCGGCTTTGTCCCCCGCCCGCGCGGAGCGCAGTCCGATCAGCATGGTCAAGCTGCTGGTCAGAAGAATGAAGGTCATCAGGGCGACGTTGGTGATGCCGGGGAACGGTCTGGGCCAGTTGGGAGTCCCATTGCGCAGAAATCCATAGGCCACCAGACACGCGGCAAACGTCATGGTGTCGGCGATAATGAACAGCCACATCGCCAGCTTTTTTGTAGGAATCGAAAACGCCGGTCCTACAGTAAGAGCTGTGGTGTGCCCTTCCATGGTCAAATCCGCTTGGCTCACGGCGCCTCCTAAATATCGAGTCAATTAAAGTTTCATCCAAAGCAGCAACAGCAGGTACAGCCAAAGAATGCCCATGAAATGCCAGTAACGCGCGGTCGCAACTAGCTGACTCCTCCGTAGGACCGACTTACTCAGGTTGCGAATGACATAGATCAGTCCACCCAACCCGCCCAGCACGTGTAGCGCATGTATAGCCGTCAGCAAATAGAAAAAAGAACTGCTTGGATTGGTGGCCAGATAGACCCCCTCGGCCCGCAGTTGCGACCACGCGACATACTGACCGCCCACAAAAAGCAGGCCGAGGAATAAGGTTATGTAGAGCCAGCGTGCCGGGTCCTCAACCTGACTTTTCATGCCGCCCATGAAAGCGGCGACGCGGCGACGCGACACTTCCAGGGCCACGCTGCTGGCCAGGAGCAAAAAAGTGTTGAAGTAGAGGATCGACGGCAGCGCGAAGGTCTTCCAGTCGAGCGATGAACCTTTACGAACGATCAGTGCGCTGGTGAACGCGGCAAACATCATCGTAATGGCGAAAAGCACTACCCAAATGCCGGTCGAAGACGCTGGCGGCGAGTAGTCCAGTGCCACACGCAGGTCACCATCCGCCGGAACCAGGTTTCTCCAACCGGCGTTTCCCGAGTGCCCTTCATCGGGCAAACGGTGCGGATCGATTTGCGGCGGTTGATGTGTTGTAGTTGCCATAACGACCGAAACTCCCCTCATGTGCCTGTTTACGAGTTATATTTGCGAGTTACTTCTCATCGTGCTCCGTCTTAACTTGCTCCGGCGAAGCCTGCATCACATAGTCGCCGACCGAACTCTGCACTCCGTATTGATAGGGATCGTGGTAAACCACCGGATGCTTGCCGCCGAAATTGTCGAAAGGCGGAGGCGTAGCCGCGCTCCACTCCAGCGAAGTGGCCTCCCACGGATTATCCGGCGCCGGCTTGCCCCAGAACCGGCTGTGAATCAGGTTATAAAGAAAAATAAGCTGGGCTGCGCCGGTAATCAGAGCAGCGACGGTGATGAACCGATGCACAGGGATCAGAGGCTGCAGAAAGTCATCCGTGAACGTCGAGTAGCGGCGCACATTTCCGGCCATGCCCAAGTAATGGAAAGGCATAAAGATGCAATAGGCGCCCACGAAGCTGAGCCAGAAATGGATTTTTCCCAGAGTCTCGTTCATCATTCGTCCGGTCATCTTGGGGAACCAGAAGTAAGTTCCCGCGAAGATGCCGAACATGGCCGCGACGCCCATCACCATGTGAAAATGGCCCACCACAAAGTAGGTCGCATGGAGCATGATATCGATCGATGGCTGAGCCAGGAAGAAACCGCTCACGCCTCCGGCGACGAACATCGAAATAAAGCCCAAGGAAAACAGGGACGCCGAGTTAATACGCAGCTTTGAACCGTAAAGGCTGAAGACCTGGATCAGCACGATGACGGTGGACGGGATGGTGATGACCAGCGTGGGGAAAGAGAACGCCAGCGAGGAGAACGGGTTCATCCCGCTGACAAACATGTGATGCCCATAGACCATGTAGCTAAGGACGGCAAGTGCGCCCATGGAATAGATCAGGGTTCGATGGCTCAGCATCGGCTTGCGCATATTGGTAACCAGGATGTGGGAGACGATGCCGATACCGGGCACGATTGCGATGTAGACTTCGGGATGTCCGAAGAACCAGAACAAGTGCTGCCAGAGCAGAGTCGATCCGCCCGAGTGCGGCTGCACCTGGTCATTGATCACCAGATTCGATGCGACAAAGAAGCTGGTCCCGGCCACGTGATCCAGAATAACGAGGATACATGCCGGCATTAACACGGCAAATGCTGTCAGCCCCATGCATGAGGTAATGAACCATGCCCATGCGCTGAGCGGGAGGCGCAGGAGGCTCATGCCTTTGACCCGGAGATCAAGCGTGGTGGTGATGAAGTTTAGTGCGCCCAGCAACTGGCCAACACAAAACAGCCCAATGGAAGTTGCCCAAAGCACCACACCCAGGCCTTGCCCAGGGCCCGCAACCGAACCCACCGCATTGAGGGGCGCATATTGGGTCCAGCCACCCAGCGTGGGTCCATCGCCGAGCACGAACGACGACATGAGGACCAGAAAAGCCGTGAACGTGACCCAGAACGACATCATGTTGAATCGCGGGAAGGGCATGTCCTCGGCGCCGACCTGGATGGGCAGGAAGAAATTACCGAAGGCCGCGAAAGGAGCGGTCGTGAGCACAAAAAAAACCATGATGGTGCCATGCATGGTCATCAGTTGCAGGTAATACTCCGGGGTCATCAACCCGCCCGGAGCACCGGTTTTCGAAAGCAATTGCAGGCCGGGGATCGCGGCATTGTTCCACGCCAGGTGGATGCGCATGAACCAGGAAAGCACCATTCCGGTAAGAGCGGCGACCAGCGCCAACGCGTAATACTGCTTGCCGATCACCTTATGATCCAGACTGAAGACGTGCTTCCGAATGAAACTTGTCGGAGGAGCGTGGTGCGCCGCGTGCGCTGCTACGTCGTGCATATCCTCACCTCAAAAGATTTGCCGTGATCCATTCGTGCGCGATCGCGGACCGGAAGAGCTACTGCATTGCCGCTTCTTTCTTTATCCAGTCATCGAAGTCCTGCTGCGACATGACGTCCAGGTATGCCTTCATGTTGTAATGTCCCAGGCCACAAAGCTGTGTACAGACGATTTCGTATTTGCCGACCTTAGTTGCCGTGAAGTGTAGAGAGACATCCAGTCCGGGAACGAAATCCTGTTGCACCCGCAACTCCCGCACAAAAAAGGAATGTCCAACATCCTTCGCATGCATGAGCAGATGGATTTCCTTGTTCACCGGAATCGCCATCTCGGCGGTCACAATGTCGTCTTTGGAATCCTGATCATGGTCGAGGTCGAGACCATAGAAATTCTGCGTGCTTTCATTAATGAGCTCTGGGTGCAGCGGGCCGAAGGTTCCATCCGGACCGGGGTAACGGAAATAAAAAGCAAACTGCCCGGCTTGGACTTGGATGGGCATGGCGTTGGCCGACGGCGGGGTGAGATACACGTTGGCCCATGCCTTGACCCCGAAGATTCCGAGGGCCAGAACTTCGATGCCTACGACCAGAACGGCAGCAATCACCAAACCCTTGGCGCCGCCGGGAAAATTCTTAGTCTTTGTGTTGGGGCCAGGGTTGGAGAACTTCCAGATGAAAATCGCCAAAACGAACTGTGCGGCAAGAAAGGAGATTCCGGCTTCCGCCATGGTCTCCGACATCTGCTCATCGATCAGAGCTCCATGAGTCGAGATATCCTCCGGCGCCACCCAGGTGTGTCGCAGGATGGGAATCGCGGAAAGGATCGCGATTACGATAATGGTGACCGCAAAAAATTTCGCCATGATATCCTCGCCTTGACCGATTTCAGCTTGTCTTCATGAGTCCGTTTCAGGGAGGCTCGCCCTCCCCGCGACGGACCTCACGATAAACGCCCCGCGAAACTGATGCGCTATGCCACTCCTTGTGACGGTCCGCCAAAGGACTTGATCGCGCTCGTCTCGTCCTTTTGAATATCGAAAACGGCAGACAGCCGGGTCAGTTCGAACAAATCATGTACTCGCTTGTTCAGATTGGTGAGTTTCAATTGCCCACCCTGGTTCCGAATCGTGGTGTGAGCCTTGACCAACTCTCCGATACCAGAACTGTCGACGTACTGAACTTCGCCCAGGTTCAGCACGATCGCCTTGGCGCCTTTTTCCGCCAGATCTCGAACAATCTCGCGGAGAATGACATTTCCCTCGCCCAGCGTAATTCTTCCGCTGATGTCCAGGACGGTGACTCCGCCCACCTTGCGGGCGCTGGTTTGCATCTTGACGGGGCTCCGTCCTTCCATTCCGATTCCCAGCCGGTCAAGAACGGCGCACGCGGAACTCGCAAGTTCCTTTGACTCTGTCCGAACCACAATCAGCGAACGCCCTTCTTTGAGTACTTCCCGGAAGAAGGCCACGTCCTCAGAGGACTTTTCAGCCGCTGTAGGCTGCGGCGCGTCCGCCTCGTGTGTTGCCGCCGATCCGGCGGCGGAGCCCGCACCCGCGCCCGCACCTGCGCCTGTGAGCAGCGCGGCAGCGCCGATCCCTAGCGCGAATACCGTCCCGATCCCGGGAAGAAGCAGCGTTGCTGCGACCACCCCGGTGGTCAACCCGGCAGCTCCCCCCACGAAGCCTCCCACAAATGCGCCGAGCTCCTTCGCGATGGTTTTGGCTTCGCTTTCCGAGCGCGTTAAGAAAACGATGGATTCTTCCGGAACGCCGCGCTCCCGCAACTCCTTGACCGCTCCCTCCGCCTGATCACGCGAAGCAAATACTCCGATTGCCGTTTCCATGTACCCTCCTATGCCATGCGCCCGCTCCTTTGCGGAGTGTCGGAAACGGGCGGATTGGCCAGCTCTCGGATTGATTTTTTACCCGAGAATTCTCACTTCGCCTTGAACGTGAAATTAGCGGTTGCCGCTGCCCCCGCTCCTACCGTCACCTTCTGGGTCTGCGTACCGTAGGTTTCCTGCCACGCCGTCACCGTGTAATTTCCAGCAGGCACATTCTGGATCGTGTAGGAACCATTCTCATCCGTAGTTGCGTACGGACCCTTTACCACCGCGAACCAGCCACTCATCCACGGATGGATATTGCACTTGACGTGGATCATTTCTGGAGTTTTCCAACTCTTAACCACCGGCGCAGCCCCTGGCGGTTGCGACTGGTTCCATGGAATATTGCCGGTAAGAGGATTGGGTTCCGGGTGGATATTGTGGGCCGTCGGGTCGCTGGTCTGCACTTTGAATTCCTGGCCTACGTTCATCGCCAGCACGTGGGGAGTGTACATACAGTTCTTCTGGTCGAATACGGGAACTTGAGTGGGTTTCATGCTGAGTTCACTGGCGCTCAAACCTTCGGAAATATAGAGAACAACATTCTCCAAACCGCCACCCTTGCCGACCACGACATTCTCCGAATGAGCGGGGTTGCTCGCGTGTGCCTTGTCGCAGACAGGGTCCTTTGACATCTCGATACCCTTCATGTGCGGGGCCATGCCGTCGAGCTTGACGGTGCCGGTAATCTTGCCCTCACCGGCCGCACTCACCTTGTGGCTAATCGTTAACGATCCAAGACCGACCAACACTAGAGTGGCTAAGATCGCATACCACCCACGGTTGCGCTGATGCTTCATGGTTTTTCTCCTAAGTCCGGAAGGGCTACCCTCCCAATCACTGTGCTGGTGCATTTGGATTCACCGGTTTCAACCCCAGTTGTTTGGCAATCTCCCTTTCTTTGGCGTTGTAGGCGTTGTGCGGCTGCAGCGAGCGCAGATAAAACACCAAGTCCCACGCCTCCTCCGGTTTAATGTTGTCTGAAAATGACGGCATGGGCGTACCGTCCAAGCCGGTCATGAAAATCTTGTAAAGATCCGTATCCGTGTTTCCGCACAGCGGTCGCGAGCCGTCGGTGAAGTTGAACGGAGAAATAGGCCGCCCAAGGTCATCGGTAAGGGTTGAGGAGGAAGGCCCATTGGCCATGCCTTGGACGCCGTGGCACTTCCAGCATTCCATCTTCCGGAACACTTCTTGACCAGTCTTGACCCTGTCCGGAGTGATTTCCGGCGCTGGAGGGATCTGGATGGGCGTTCCAGCTTTTTCATTCTGCCAGCGCGGCGAAAAATGTTTGATCCAAGCCACCAGGTCGGCCCGCTCCTGCTTGGTCAATGCATTCCACGACGGCATATTGGAGCGATCCAAGCCACGGCTGATGCTGTCATACAAATCCTGGTCCGTGGGCAACGTCCCAGTGGGAGTGGATCGGCATTTGAAAATCGCGAGTTGGAAGTCACGCGGCTTGGGGTTGATCCATTGCATGTTCTCCCCGTTGCCATCCCCGAGAGGGCCGTGACAGCCGACGCAGTACCGCCGATACGGCATGGCGGCGGCGGGGGCGGCGCCGGTAAGGTTGCCAATGTGGCTGGACGCCGCCGGCGAATGCAACCACTCCTGCTGCTGATACGTGGTGAGTTGCGCGTACGAGGCAGCGGAGAGACAGAGAGCGACAACCACGCTCAATAACAGCGACCACTTGAATAAGTTGGTATTCATAGTCATCCCCCTCTCTAGAAGTCAAAGTCAAATCCGAACAGCAATTCACTGGTGTTTATGTTGGTGGGATTGCCAGACGAGTTAAGAGGACCGCTAAGGTCCTGGTGGAACAAGTTGAATTCGCCGAAATAGGCAAAGCCGGCCCGGCTGGTCATAAACGGGTTGTAGCGGTAGCCGATCGAATAGTTGTTGATGTTTCCCAGGTTGGACGGGGTCCCAGGAATTGCTTGCTGCGACATTCGTTCCGCCTCAAAGACGGCCTTGAAGATCAGCTGCGGACTATATACGTAGCGAGCTTCGAAGGTGTAGCCGTTCCAGGTAGGCGCCCGCGATCCCGGCGGAAGAATTGATCCCGGCGTATTGTTTGGAGGGCAACCGGGGGCGCCGGCGGTACTCGTGCAGGTGGCAGTTCCATTGCCATCCGAGGCTATTGCGCTGCCATAACCCTGCCCGAACCATGCGTTATCCGACCCGTGCTGTGTGACCACGTTGAGGTCAAAGTGGGGACCGAGGTAGAACTGCCCGTAAAAGCCCACACGACTGAAGCTCTTGTTGCCAATTCCCGAACCAGGGATGGGCACCCCGCCAGAAGTCAGATAGTACGTCGCCGCCTGTCCTACAAAAGCGTAGGCCCCTAAACGCTCCGTCCCCAACTTGCCCGCATCAAGCGCCTGGTCGAAGGTAAAGAATCCGCTATAGGAGTTGGCTCCGGTAATCAGGCCCACGCTCCCATCGTTCGAACTGAGCAGGGCAGCGGAAATGCGCGTCCGATCGTCCACCGAGTGTCCCATGTACTCCACGCCGAGCTGGTTGTCCCCCATTTGCCCGAACGTGTTTCCGTCATTCACCGGGATGAAGTGATAGGTCTGATAGATACCGCCGTTACCGGTGAGCCATAGGGTGCGCTTTTCAGAAAGCAGGTTGTTGAGCTCGAATTTACCCAGCTTGATGTTGAACCAAGGGCTGCCCCCGATGTTATCCAGGCGCGCATTGACGCTCTCAAAATGAAACGATCCGGTGGAATCCGACGACGGAAGCACATAGAACGAGAAGTTCTTTTCCAGAGTTCCACCGGTATGGAAGTCGAGCCCGCTCAGGTCAAAGCCGGACGACGTTATGCGTTGCGTCGTCGAACCTGACATCCCGCTGCTGTTGTATGTGTCCACCTGGTTCAGGCTGCTCACCCGGTGCCAGATCGGCGTGATACGAAAAGTAATCGGCCAGTAGCCGGGATTCTGCCAGATGGGAGCATCCCGATCGTTCATCAACTGATAGCCATTGTCTCGGAACTTCAGCCCGAAGTTGTTCAAGGCGGGCCACGACTCGTGGCAAGCCGAGCAACGTAGCCCATACTTCCTAGCGAAGGCTGGTAACGCGCTCGCCGGCTGGCTGGCGCCCAAGAGCAGAAACACTAACGCGAATGCAGCGGCGAAGACGGAACTTACCCGCTGCGGCTTCTGACAGAGATAAGACTGCGCCCACATACGCATGGCTGCACTCCTCAACTAAGCTCACAAGTTTTCTTGCAAAAACGGAAGTCCCCACTACACTCAAACCAGAGTGCGCTGGGAGCGACTAAGCATAAAGGCCACGGCTTAGTAGCTGCTGCGCCCGACCCAACAGGTTTACGGTTGGTGGTCTAGTTACCCTACCACCCCACAGGCGCGGAATAGTACTACCGTCAGAAACGAAGTGCAAGGGATTTGTAAGATTTTTTTTACAATCTTTTGACATGCCGCCCCGAGCGTGATCGGAGAAACGGCAAGTAGAGTGCTCGCGACTCCAGTTGACAGCGATGAACCCAGCGTAAGAGACTCTTGCATCGGGAATACCGGAGCTAGTCGTGATGTGGGACAAGAGTTTTCGCGGTAAGGGGCTGGTTCGTTGGGTTGCGTTACACGGGGTTAGGTTTCATCGATCTGCGTTTGATCTGCGGATGACCGCAGTATTTCTTCTGCTCACAGCGGCGGCAATCCCCTTGTACGGCCGTGAAAAAAATGTTCTCGCGTACGGCGAGGGCCTGATCCTCAGTATTCCGCTGCCGGAACCCGAAGTGGCGCAGGTGGTGGAAGACGTGGCGCAGAACACAATTATCCGGGGAACCAAGGAATACGACAAAGACGAGTACGTCAAGGGAGCGGTCGCGGCCGCGTCGACGCCGGTTTTTCCGCAATGGACGGAGGGCGGCAAGGTTTTCTACAAGGTGCGGAAGCACGCGCTCGATCCGCGGAATTTCAAGAACAGCAGCGATCTGGGGACGCTCGCCGTGCGCTACGTGGTGCAGGTACAGGGCTTCGAAAATACCGTGCTGCGCATTGACGCTATGTTTGTGGAGGATTTACGGCACACTGTCCATCTCTCGAACGGCTCGGTGGAAAGCGAGGAGTACAAGGACATCCGCGAACGCCTGGACGCGGTCGAACTGATGAAAAAGGAAAACGCCGAGGCTTTGCGAGCGAAACAGGATCGCTTGGCGAAGGAAAACTTCGGCCTGGGCAGTGACACGGTTGTGTTGAGCACTCCGCCGCCGGAGACGCCCATCGAAAACACGCATGGCGAGAGCCCGATGGGAGCTACGCGCGGCCAAGCGGCGGCGTACGACCTGCCCGCTCAATCGCTGGACCAACGCGTTGCCGAGCTGCGCAGTCAGGTGGAACGGCTCGTCAAGAAGCCTGGAGCTGCGCTCAAGTCTGCTCCGTTCCACACCGCAAGCACGCTGAAATCTCTGGAGCCCGGAGTCGAAGTCCTGATTCAAATTTCTACGACTTACTGGTACGGGGTCGAAACCCGCGACGGACAACACGGATGGGTTCAACGCGACCAGTTGGAGCAGGTGCCATGACCGGGCGAGGTTTGCCAATCGCTAGTTTGCCATGCGCTCGCCGAGTCTTTCGCGCCGCGCTGTCCGCATTTCTCCTGGTCGTGCTTCCAGCGGCTTCGGCGCAGAGCGGCCGCGCGCAAGCGAGTCCGCAAGCAGGGCCGTATGAGCGCACCTACAGTCAGTCGAAAAGCGCGGTGGAAAAAGCGCTGAAGGAGTTGCAACCCTCCATGCGTGGACGGCTGCCGGTGCTGGAAGGATTCGCCTTGCCGGGCGATCATCCTTTGAGCCAATACCGGCGCGCTTATTACCAATCTGCCGTGCAGGTGAGTTCGACGGCATCGGGTGGATCGGTGGTACGGGTGAACAGCAAGGTGACGGCCTGGTACACGGATTCAACTCCATCTCGTTCGGGATACCAACTGCTGCCTTCGAATGGCCGGATCGAATCCGACCTCCTTGACCAGCTATCCGATCTGCTAGGGAGCAGCGCTGGTGCGACGAATTCGGGCGGCAGTTCTAGCGGGAATTCCAGGGAAGGTTTTCCGGTGACCGCTCCACTGGCGGCGTCCGGCAAGCGGTCGGCAACCCCGGAAAAGGGCGTTGCGGGCATCGCGGAACCCGCGATCTCGGCGCCGATGCCCCAGCCGCCGGAAACCGGGCGGTTCTCGTCTTCATCGGAACCGGGCCTGTCCAGTCAGCAACGGGCGGAGACGAGAAATCCGCAGAACAGAGCTGCCGATCAAGCGGAAGCCAGGTTGCGGGAGGAGGTGGCGAGCTTGGAGGAAGTGGTCAAGAACCAGGCGCATCCGAAGAATCTGGTCGCCATAAAGAAAACCGGGACGCCAGTAGTTGCGTCTCCCAGTTTGGAGGCCAAGACTTTGTTTTTGGCGACCGCGCACGATGAATTTGAGATGTTGGATTTCAATGCGGACTGGGTTCACGTGCGGATTTCGGGCTTGTCGCGGGGATGGATTTGGCGCACCAGCCTGGAGATGCCGGAGGGTATTTCGGACGTTCCGCTGGCCAGCACGAAGGCCGCGCCGGTTGCGGTCGATCTGTTTCTGGTGTCGCGTGAGGAAACTGCGCCCTTCCCGGGAGATTGGGATGCGCTTCGGGGCAAGAACGTGAAAATCATCTCGGTGCAAAAGATCCATGAAAACGAAGAAAACAGCGGTGCGCAAGCAAAACTGGAGTTCGCCAAGTCTTTGCTCGACAAGAACTATGCGGAGCTGGCGGCAAAATCACAGGAGCTCGCCGGAGTGGTGTTGATTTTCGATTCAGTCGATGGCGGTATGATTGCCCTAACCCTGCCCACGGTTCAGCAATGGAAGGCGGGCAGGTTGACCGACGCGGCCCTTTGGCATCGGTGTTATTTTGATCCGCCCGAGACCTTCAGTGCTTCCAGTCCTGCGGGCAACCACTAACGGCCAGCGCTGGTTGCCAAGGATTGCGTTTGAGGCATTGCGTTTGACGATTGCGTTTGAAGATTGCGTTCGACGCGAGCAGCGGGAAGAGCAAGACTCGGTGGCGCTTTAGGTTTTTGACTTGACATTGAACCGATGACGCGGTACCAATGCTGTCTTCTGACTTTCGCTGATCCAATGTCTCGTGGGGAGTTTATTGGGGCGATGCCGGTTTGAGTTAAACCGCCGGATGAGGGCGGCAGGGGCAAACGGGCGAGTGTGGGGTCCATGTTGCAAACATTTGTCTCTCGGTTGCGCGATTACGCCGAGCTTACCAAGGCGCGCATTACGACTCTGATCGTTCTTACGGCGTGGTGCGGCTACTTCTTTGGCGCGCACCGCTTGGGGGTTTCGTCGTGGTCGCTGGGCTTGTTCCACGCCCTGTTGGGTGTGGCCCTGGTTTCGAGCGGAACGGCGGCGCTGAATGAAGTACTCGAAGCGAGCGTGGATGCGCGGATGCGGCGCACCGCGCTGCGTCCCTTGCCTGCGGGAAGGATGTCCACGGCCCACGCGGCTATAGTAGGACTGGCGCTGACTCTGGGTGGTTCCGCTTATCTCTCAATCTATGCCAACTTACTAACTGGTTTATTGGTGTTTTTGACGGCGCTAGTGTATCTGGCGGCCTACACTCCGCTGAAGAAAGTTTCTCCCGTGTGCACATTTGTAGGCGCGTTCCCGGGAGCGATGCCGGTGGTGCTGGGGTGGACGGCGGCGCGCGGAAAGCTGGAAGTCGAGACTCTGACTCTTTTTGCCATCATGTTCGTCTGGCAGTTTCCGCATTTTCTGTCGATCGCATGGCTCTATCGCGAGGACTATGCGCAAGGCGGCATTCGCATGTTGCCGGTGGTGGATTCCGATGGGAAGTCTACGATATGGCGGATTTTGGCCTATTCCGGAGCCTTGATTCCGGTGAGTATTTTGCCGGTTGCGCTGGGAATGGCGGGGCGCGTGTATTTGGTCGGCGCGATCCTGATGGGCGCGGCGCTGTTCCGCGTGTCCCTGAGAATGGCGTACCCGCAACTGCTGGCAACGTCTGCCGCATCCAAACCGTCGGCTCGGCGTTTGCTCCAGGCGACGATTATCTATCTGCCCGCGCTGTTCGCGCTCATGATGGCTAACTCGGGAAGTTAGTTAGGCTTCTCCACGAAAGTCCAGCCAGCATCGAACCTAATCTTCCGATATCCTTGGAAGGTGCAGACTCTAAGCCTCGGTTTCGTTTTGCAGCAGATGCCGCTCTTTTTTCAGGCGATTGGCACCCGTGTTGCTGGAGCCGCGCGATGACGCAAAGCGCTGATGTTGGGGAACCGAAGCCGCTCTCGACGGGGTTTTGGCGTTCGCTGTTCAAGAAGCGCGCCGGCGCACCTCTTCTCACCGATCCGCTCCATTGCGATGTACCCTTGCTGCGTCACGCCGAGATTGCCGCGGCCTACACCGGCCAACGCATCGCTGGGGATTTCTATGAATTCTTGCGGGTAGGGCGGTCGCGCATGCTGTTCGTGC
>OCZU010000463.1_pt1 | contig 28342 bp, 21 predicted proteins | sample 1539001 | NCBI WGS metagenome assembly OCZU01 (sample SAMEA3539306, study PRJEB22396) | soil metagenome | biome: tundra; feature: field; material: soil | place: USA | collected 2010-05 | depth 0.15 m | reverse complement strand
GGGGATGACGTACCGATCTGGCGGATCGAGTTATCAGCCGCGACGGCGTGAAACAAACCTCGACCACCGATCAGAACGGAATATCGTCGTCCAGATCGTCGACGTTTTTCTTGGAGGGCGCGGAATTGCCCTTCGCGGCGGTCGGAGCCGCTGGTGAGCCTCCACCCGACGCGCGCTCGCGATCGGGAGGCTCGTCCGCGGTGTGGACCGCCCCCGCGCCCTCGCGGTTGCCGAGCATTTGCATGCGGTCGGCAACGATTTCGGTGCTGTACCGGTCCTGTCCTTCCTTGTCCTGCCACTTGCGCGTCTGCAAGCGTCCCTCGACATAGATCTGGCGTCCCTTCTTCAGGTACTCACCGGCGATCTCGGCCTGGCGACCAAAGAAGACGACGCTGTGCCACTCGGTCTTTTCCTGCTTTTCGCCGGCCTTGTCCTTCCAGGTGTCGGTGGTGGCGATGCGAATATTGGTGACGGCGTCGCCGCCGGTCGTATACCGGGTCTCGGGATCGCGGCCCAGATTGCCGATCAGAATCACCTTGTTGACCGATGCCATTGCGGTTCTCCTCGAATTGATCGTCCGAATCGTTCGTCAGATTGTATGCCGGTGCGGACAGGCCGGTATCGACCGTTTGGATGGTGCGGCACCTCGAGCACGCTGGCGGTGCCGCGTGTCTTGCCGCGGCGACCGTGGCAGCGCGACGCCGAATGGCGCAGAGCTGGTCGGCTTAGAAAGAGCAACCGAAAAGGAGTATATTAGCAGGTTGTCCACCGCTCCCGCACTCGCATGGAATACATCCGCATTCGCGGCGCACGCACGCACAATCTCAAGAATATAAACCTCGATCTGCCTCGACACCGGCTGATCGTGATCACGGGTCTTTCCGGCTCGGGCAAGAGCTCGCTCGCCTTCGACACGCTGTACGCGGAGGGCCAGCGCCGCTACGTCGAGTCGCTGTCGGCGTACGCGCGGCAATTCCTGCAGCTCATGGAAAAGCCGGACGTCGACCTGATCGAGGGCCTGTCGCCGGCGATATCGATCGAGCAGAAAGCAACGTCGCACAATCCGCGATCGACCGTCGGAACCGTCACCGAGATCCACGATTACCTGCGCCTGCTCTACGCGCGCGTCGGCGAGCCGTATTGTCCGGATCACCCCGAGCAGAAGCTGATGGCGATGACCATCTCGCAGATGGTCGACGCGGTGCTTATGATGCCGGAAGAGACCAAGCTGATGATCCTGTCGCCGGTGGTCGTCAACCGCAAGGGCGAGCAGGCCGAGCTGTTCGTCGAGTTGCGCGCCAAGGGCTTCGTGCGCGTGCGCGTCGACGGCAAGGTGTACGAGATCGACGCAACGCCGCGCCTGACCAAGAATCAGAAGCACACGATCGAGGTCGTCGTCGACCGGTTGCGCGTGCGCCAGGATCTGAAGCAGCGGATCGCCGAGTCGTTCGAGACGGCGCTGCGTCATGGCGACGGACGCGCGATCGCAGTCGAGATGGATTCGGGTGAAGAGCACCTGTACTCGGCCAAGTTCGCGTGCCCCATCTGCAGCTATTCGCTGGCGGAGCTCGAGCCGCGCCTGTTCTCGTTCAACAATCCGATGGGCGCGTGCCCGCGCTGCGACGGTCTCGGTGCGATCAGCTTCTTCGATCCCAAGCGCGTCGTTGCGTTTCCGGCGCTTTCGCTCGCATCGGGAGCGATCAAGGGTTGGGATCGCCGCAACCAGTTCTATTTCCAGATGCTGCAGAATCTCGCCAAGCACTACGGATTCGAGCTCGAGAAGCCGTTCAACAAGCTCTCCGAGCGGATCCAGCAAATGATCCTGTATGGCAGCGAAAAGGAAAAGATCGCGTTTCAGTATCTCTCCGATCGCGGCAAGACCGTCACGCGCGAGCATGCCTTCGAAGGCATCATCCCCAATCTCGAGCGTCGTTATCGCGAGACCGATTCGATCATGGTGCGCGAGGAGCTGGCCAAATATCTCAACTCCAAGCCGTGCCCGGAGTGTGAGGGGACTCGGCTCAAGCGCGAAGCGCGTCATGTCAAGGTCGGACCGCCCGGCAACGAGCGCGCAATTTTCGAGGTCAGCAGCTGGCCGCTGAAACGGACGGGCGAGTTTTTTCGGGGGCTGAAGCTCGAGGGACAGCGGCAGGCGATCGCCGACAAGATCGTCAAGGAAATCATCAGCCGCCTGCAGTTCCTGAACAACGTCGGTCTTGATTATCTTTCGCTGGACCGCTCGGCGGAAACGCTTTCCGGCGGCGAGGCGCAGCGCATCCGGCTGGCATCGCAGATCGGCTCGGGGCTCACCGGCGTGATGTACGTACTCGACGAGCCTTCGATCGGCTTGCACCAGCGCGATAACGAGCGTTTGCTCACGACGCTGAAGCACTTGAGGGACCTCGGCAACAGCGTCATCGTGGTCGAGCACGATCAGGACGCGATTCTTTCCGCCGACCACGTGGTCGACATGGGGCCCGGCGCGGGCGAGCACGGCGGCTACATCGTGGCCCAAGGCACGCCGGACGACATATTGAGCGCGGAGCACTCCCTTACCGGGCAATATCTCGGCGGTCGGCGCGAAATTCCGATTCCGTCGCGTCGGCACAAAGCCGACCTGAAGCGGACCCTGACTATTACCGGAGCGACCGGCAACAATTTGCGGGAGGTCACGCTAAATCTGCCGGTGGGACTTTTCGTTTGCGTGACCGGTGTTTCCGGTTCGGGAAAATCGACCCTGATCAACGACACGCTGTATCACGCGGTGGCGCGGCATCTGTATGGGAGCAGTGCGGAACCGGCGCCCTACGCGGAAATGGAAGGACTGGAACACTACGACAAAGTGATCAGCGTCGATCAGAGTCCCATCGGACGCACTCCGCGATCGAATCCGGCGACGTACACGGGATTGTTTACGCCGATCCGCGAGCTCTTTGCGCAAGTGAAGGAAGCGCGCGAGCGTGGCTATGGACCGGGCCGCTTTTCATTCAACGTCAAGGGCGGCCGCTGCGAAGCCTGCCAGGGCGACGGGTTGATCAAGGTCGAGATGCATTTCCTGCCCGACGTCTACGTTCCATGCGACGTCTGCCATGCTCAGCGCTACAACCGCGAGACGCTCGAGATCCAGTACAAGGGCCGCAACATTCACGACGTTCTGTCGATGACCGTCGAGCAGGCGCACGCGTTTTTCGAGCCGGTGCCGGTAGTTGCCCGCAAGCTGCACACGCTGCTCGACGTCGGACTGGGTTACATCACTCTGGGACAGTCGGCGACGACGCTTTCCGGCGGCGAGGCGCAGCGGGTGAAGCTCGCGCTCGAGCTGTCCAAGCGCGACACCGGGCGGACGCTGTACATTCTCGATGAGCCGACCACGGGATTGCATTTCCACGACATCGAGCTGTTGCTGACGGTGCTGCACCGGCTGCGCGACCACGGCAATACGGTGGTGGTGATCGAGCACAACCTGGACGTCATCAAGACAGCGGACTGGGTAATCGATCTCGGACCGGAGGGCGGGGCCGGTGGCGGCAAAATTATCGCGCAGGGACCGCCGGAGCACATTGCCTCGGTCGCCGAAAGCTACACCGGCCGGTATCTGAAGCCGGTCCTGAACCGAAACGCGAGCAAGCGCGCGGCCGCGGCCAAGGTTGCTCCTTCGCGCAATGGCCGCGAAAGAAAGCAGCCTGTCGACCTTCTCGGCGAGTAAACGAATTTGCGGCATGATGCAATTGAGGTTCTGGGGTCCGGCCCGAACCAGATGGCGACCACTGCACACCGGACGTCATCCGCGCGAAGGCGGGGATCCATTTGCGGCCGTCAAAAGCCAATGGATTCCCGCTCAGTTACCAAAATGAGCGGGAATGACGGACTGAAGAATTGACGCGTCACGCCGAAGGCGATGGCGACTACCACACAAAAAGCGCGGCCTTTAGCCGCGCTTTTTTCTTGCTGCAACTATTACTGAATCGTGATTTGCTTCGCGTTTGCCTTGGCGATTTTCGGCAGCGTCAGTTGCAGCACGCCGTCGACATGCCTTGCTTGCGTCGCGTTGGCGTCGACGGCTTCGGGCAGACGGATCGAACGGCTCGACTTGCTGAAGGTCCGCTCTTTCCACAGCGTCTTGCCCGTCGCTTCGACTTCATCGAGGAACTCGGCGCCGATGGTGACGCTGCGGTCTTCGACATTGACTTCGATCTTGTCCTTGGCGATGCCCGGCAGTTCCGCCCGCACGATATACGCTTCCGGCGTTTCGACGACGTCCAGCGCGATGGCTCGGTTGCCCGCGCCGTTATCGGCGCTTGCCGAAGGAAGGAATACGCCAAAAGTGCGATCGAACACCCGGTCAAGCGGGTTGTAATAACGAATCAGGTTACTCATATTTGTCTTCTCCATAAGGTCTGCGGCGAATCGGTTGCCGCGCACGGAGAGAAGATGGAGATAGGGCGGGACATTTCAAGGGGGGTCGGGACCTTCGGTCGGTGTTCCCTCTTCCGCGGCGGTCCGGGGAAGCCCGGATGCCCGAGAGTCCAAGCGCGGTTCGACTCGAAATTCGTTTGCCGACTTTATCGGGGACTCGTACGACGACTCGGTTGGCCCTTCGGTTGAGCCCGCTGATGACTTCTGAGGAGCAGAGGCTGCAACGGTAATCGCGGCGAGTATCCCCTGCAACATCACGACCGGCGCGGGCGGACAGCCTGGAATTGCGACGTCGACAGGGATCACGTTCGACACCCGTCCGAGGCTCGCGTAGCTTTCGCCGAAAATGCCGCCGCTGCAACCGCAGTCGCCGACCGCGACCACCAGCTTCGGATCCGGTGTCGCATCGTAGGTTCGCCTGAGGGCGATCGCCATGTGCTTCGACACCGGACCGGTCACGAGCAGCATGTCGGCGTGGCGGGGGCTCGCGACGAATCGAATGCCGAGTCCCTCGATGTTGTAGTAGGGATTGAGCAGTGCGTGAATTTCCAGCTCGCAGCCGTTGCAGGATCCCGCATCGATCTGGCGGATCATCAGCGCCCGGCCGAGCACTCGCAGGATTTTTTTCTGCAGTCTCGCGACCTGCACCATCTCGTCAGCGGGTTCGGGGCGCGGCTCGGTCTTGATGCCGCACTTGGCGATCTGGCGAAGAATGTGAAGCATGTCAGAGATCGTGGCCCGAGTAAGACAGGTTGAACGATTTGTTGATCAGTGGAAAGTCGGGAACGATGTTGCCGATCACCGCGTGCTCGATGACCGGCCAGTTTTGCCATGACGGATCGTGCGGGTGGCAGCGGCGTATCGTGTCAGCCGGTCCGCTTTCGAGCGCCAGCCACACCGGTCCGCGCCAGCCCTCGGCGCAACCAATTGCGGGCTTGAATTCGCGCAGCGCCGGCAGCGGTGTCATGATTTCGCCTTGTGGCAGCGCATCCAGAATGACGTCGATCAGACGCAGCGATTCGAGCGCCTCGTCGAAGCGCACCGCGACGCGCGCGGCCACGTCGCCGTCCCGGTGCCCGGCGCGGCGAACCGTGAGCGCATGGTACGGCGCGATCGGGAAATCGCAGCGCAGGTCGTCGGGAATGCCGCTCGCGCGTGCGGCGAATCCGCATAAGCCGAGCTTGGCGGCCAGCTCTTTGGCGACGCTGCCGCAGTTGCGAAACCGGTCCTGCAGGCCGGCATGGTCATCGTAGATGTCGCGGAGGAGGCGTATCTCGCGATCGAGTGCGACGCACTGGCTTCGCATTTCGCCGGCGGCATCGGGTGAAAGATCGTGCGTGACGCCCCCCGGAACGATCGCATCCATCAACAGGCGGTGCCCGAACACGCGCCGGTTGAGGCGAAGCAGGTCTTCTTTCAGGCGCGAAAATTGGGACAGCCCGAAGGCGAATCCACCGTCGTTGCCGAGATATCCAAGGTCGCCCAGATGGTTTGCGACGCGTTCGCGCTCGAGCAGGAGCGCGCGAAGCCAGGTGGCACGCGCTGGAGCTTCGAGCCCGGCAATCGCCTCGCAGGCTTGAGCGTACGCCCATCCGTAAGCAACCGTGCTGTCGCCGGAAATGCGCGCGGCAAGGCGCGATCCGTCGGCGATGGACAGCGCCTCGAAGCGCTTTTCGATACCCTTGTGCGCAAAGCTCAGGCGCTCCTCCAGCCGAAGCACTTTCTCACCCACGACCTGGAAGCGAAAATGTCCGGGCTCGATGATCCCCGCATGAACCGGCCCGACGGCAATTTCGTGCACGCCGTCACCGGAAACGCGCACGAATGCATAGTCCTCCTCGCCAGGTTCCCATTTTGTCGACGCGACGAAATCCCGCTGCAGCGGGAACCGGTCGATCGGCCAAGCTGCCTGCCATGTCCATGGCCGGACGTCCTCGGCGTCGCACCGGGTGCCGACCAGATCGAACGCCGCGCGCTGCATCCGGTTCGCCGCCGGAAATATCGTCGAAAGATCGGGATAGCTCGCGCCGCCATCCGGAAGCGTGTGCTCGAGCAAGGTCAGGCCGTCGCCATCACGAAGCAACGCATGCACGCAAAAGCCCCGCTCGCGGTCGCGCTCGTCGCTGGCCCACAGGGCGGCCAGCTGGCCGCCCTGTTCCCACGCAAGCCGGCACGCAGTCAGGAATTGGCCCGAGCTCACGGGGCAACGCCGCGCGGGAATCGCGCAGGCCAGGCTCGCGGACGAAATGCCCAGAGGTGAGACGTTCATCGAAGCATCATCCGATGAGTTTCGCGGCCTGCCGATACCAGTCGGCGAGGAAGGGCGGGATCCACAGGCCCAGCATGAGCACGATGGCCAGATGCACGAACACCGGAGTCATCGCTGGCCGGTGCGGCAGCCGCGTGGCATTGGTTTCCCCGAATACCATCGGCTGCACTTTGGAAAATACAGCGGCGAACGCGACGCCGAGTGAAAGCAGCAGCAATGGCGTCGCCCACGGCTGCTCGTGTATCGCCGTGGTCAGGATAAGGAATTCGCTGGCGAAAACGCCGAACGGCGGCATGCCGAGGATCGCGAGCGCCCCCAGCATCAGCCCCCAACCGATGGCAGGACTGATGATGACCAGCCCGCGGATGCCGTCCATGAGCTGGGTGCCGGTCTTCTGCGCGGCGTGACCCACCGCGAAAAAAATTGCCGATTTGGTCAGCGAATGCACGGTCATATGCAGCAGGCCGGGATTTGGTCAGCGAATGCACCGTCATATGCAGCAGGCCGGCGAAGTTGGCGATCGGGCCACCCATGCCGAAGGCAAAGGTGATAATGCCCATGTGCTCGATCGACGAGTAGGCAAACAGCCGCTTGATGTCCCTCTGGCGCGACAGCAGAAACGCCGCGACGACGACTGACAATATGCCGAAGCCCATCATGAGGCCCTCGGCGAACGAAGTGTGCAGCGAGCCGTCGACCAGCACTTTGCAACGAACCACTGCATAGAGCGCGACATTGAGCAGCAGTCCCGAGAGCACGGCGGACACGGGCGTCGGACCCTCGGCGTGAGCATCCGGCAGCCAGTTGTGCAGCGGAACGAGCCCGACCTTGGTGCCGTAGCCGACGAGCAGGAACACGAACGCGAGCGAGAGCACGGTCGGCTCGAGCTGTCCCTTGACGGCGTTGAGCTCGGTCCACAACAGCGCTCCGCCCTCGGCGCCGAGAACCTTCTCCGCGGCGAAATAGAGCAGGATGGTGCCGAACAGCGCCTGCGCGATGCCGACGCCGCACAGGATGAAGTACTTCCACGCGGCCTCGAGACTTGCCGGGGTGCGGTAGAGCGAGACGAGCAACACCGTCGCCAGCGTCGCCGCCTCCATCGCCACCCACAGGATGCCCATGTTATTGGTCAGCAACGCCAGCAGCATGGTGCAATTGAACACTTGGTACATGCTGTGGTAGAGCCGCAGTCGCGCAGGCGTAAGGCGTCCGTGCTCGCGCTCGATCCTCATGTAAGGCCCGGAGAAGATCGACGTGGTGAAGCCGACAAAAGCGGTGAGCGCCACCAGAAACACGTTGAAGGAATCGACGAAGAACAAGCGGTCGAGCACCAGCAGCGGACCGTAGGAAATCACGCGCACCGTCAGCGCGACGGCGGAGAGAAACGTTGCCAGACAGATGACCACGTTGACCGTCAATGCCTGGTCGCGGTGACCGACGGCGGCAAGCACGAGCGCGCCTGCGACGGGGAAGCCGAGGACGGCGAGGATCTCGATCACTCCTTTTCCTTCAGGTGCTCGAGATGCTTGAGGTCCAGGCTGTCGAACTGTTCCCGGATCTGGAAGAAAAAGACGCCGAGGATCAGCATGCCGACGAGGACGTCGAGCGCGATGCCGAGCTCGACCACCATCGGCATGCCGTAGGTTGCACTGGTGGCTGCGAAGAACAGCCCGTTTTCCATCGACAGAAATCCGATCACCTGCGGGATCGCCTTGCGCCGCGTGATCATCATCAGGAAAGAAAGCATCACGCTGGCCATGGCGATCCCCAGCGTCGCGCGCGTCACCGTGTTGGCAAGCTGCGAGATCGGCACCGCTAGGTTAAAGGCGAACACGACCAGCACGATGCCGATGAGCATGGTCATGGGAATATTGATCAAGCCCTCGACGTCCCACCGAACATCGAGCTTGCGGATCAGCCGATGCAGCAGGTACGGCAGCAGCGCGACCTTGAGTATGAGTGTCAGTCCGGCGGACCAGTAGAGATGCCTTTGACCGGTGGCGAAGGCAACGATGGCGGTCGAGCTCGCCAGCGCGAGTCCCTGCGCCGCGAACAGATTGATCAGGGTCAATACGCGTCGCTGCGCGAGCATCGCGAACGCGAGCAACAACAGGATCGCGGCGAGCAGATTGATGAGCTGCGCCCAAAGCGGGGTTGCGGCCATCGTGTGCGCTCTCTAGCTTCCCAGCAGCAGGTTGACCAGCATCGCCAGGACCGCAAGCAGGAACGCCGTGCCCAGGAACTCAGGCGCGCGAAAGATGCGCAGCTTCGCCGAAAGCGTCTCGATCAGCGCGAGGCAGAAGCCGCCGCCGGCGAGCTTAGCGATGAGTACCGGCGTGGCGCCGAGTATGGCCAGCCAGTCAGAGCTGCCCTGCGCGATCCCGAACGGCAGGAACAGCGCGATGCCGATGCACGAATAGTTGAACAGCTTCAGCGCCGACGCCCATTCGATCAGCGCCAGGTGGCGGGCGGAGTATTCGAGCGTCATCGCCTCGTGGATCATGGTGAGCTCGAGGTGCGTCGCGGGGTTGTCGATGGGAATTCGCGCATTCTCGGCCAGCGATATCATCGTGAAGGCGACGCCGGCGAAGGCGAGGCTGGGGTAGATCGCGATCTCGCGATGCGCGAGCGTTTCGACGATCGTCGGAAGAGAGGTCGAGCCCGAAAGCAGCGACGCGGTGAACAGCACCATCAAGAGCGCGGGCTCGGCCAGGAAGCCGACGAACATCTCGCGTCGCGCGCCCATGCTTCCGAACGCGGTGCCGATGTCCATCGCCGACAGCGCCATGAACACGCGCGCCAGAGCGAACAGCCCGACCAGCGCGATGGCGTCCGCGGCGCGGGCGAAGGGCAGGTCGGTTGCAAGCGAAGGAACGATTGCCGCCGCGAGCGCCATCGCCGCGAACACGATGTACGGCGTCATGCGGAAAATCGGCGATGCATTCTCGGCGACAACCGCATTCTTGTGGAACAGTTTGCGGATCATCCTGTAAGGAAGCATCAGCGATGGCGCGCTCTTGTTCGCAAGCCAAGCGCGACATTTGTTGACCCAACCGACGAGCAGCGGCGCGAGCAGCAGCGCGATAGCGAGCTGCAGTAGCTGCGAGAGAAATCCGGTTATTGTCATCGCGCTCTCAGTGATTGCCGCATTTCATCGGACGAAAAACAGCAGCGCGAGCAGCGTGCAGAAACTGTAGGTCAGGTAGACCGAAATTCGGCCGTGCTGGATGCGCCCGATGAGCTTGGCCATGGCGTCGGCGCTGCGCGCCACCGGCAGATAGAGCCAGTGCCAGAAGTGATCCTCGAGCACGACCTTGTATTGTGGCTTGAGGTCGAACGGCGAGGGCAGCGTGCGCTGGATGCGGAAAAAAGGCTCGAACACCTGCCGGATCGGCTGGCCGAAACCTTCCGCCGTGTCCTGCATGCGCGGCGTCTGCAAGGGAAAGCCGCAATCCCACGCCGGGCCGGTGCGGGTGCGGCCGTGGTAATACCGGTGCACGACCTGGATGGTCAGTATAACGACCGCCGCGATGACGATGAGGAAGATGATCGGGCTGTAGCTCGCGCGATCGGCGTTCACCGGCGCGAACAGCATCCAGCTACCGCCGCGCCCGCCGACGGTCGATCCCACCAGCATCGCGTCCACCGGATCGATGAGCGCGATGATGTTCACCGGGAAGAGTCCCAGGACGACGCAGCCAACCGCGAACCAGACCAGCGCTGCGCGCTCCAGCCGGCCGGGATCCTTGGCGTAGACGAGATTCGGCTCGCGCGGGCGGCCGAGGAAGACCACTCCGTAGAACTTGACCATCACGTACGCCGCCAGGGCCACCGACAGCACCAGCGCCGCGGCGGCTAGAGGCACCAGCATGTTGACGAAGGACTGCGGCAGGCTGGGCGTGAACAGGAAAGCTTGCAGCAGCAGCCATTCCGAGACAAACCCATTCAAGGGCGGAAGTCCCGCCATTGCCAGCGTTCCGACCAGCGCGAGCCACGCCACCCACGGCATGCGGTGGATCAGGCCGCCGAGCTTGCCGAGACTGCGCTCCTTGGTCGCGTGCAGCACCGCGCCGGTGGCGAGGAAGAGCAGGGTCTTGAAGAAAGCGTGATTGAGCGCGTGGTAGAGCGTTGCGGTGAGTGTCAGCGCGGCAAGCAGCGTCTTGTCGTAGGACTTGAACAGAATGGCGAGGCCGATGCCGGCGACGATGATGCCGATGTTCTCGATCGACGAATAGGCGAGTAGCCGCTTCATGTCGGTCTGCACCGTCGCGAAAATGACGCCGAAGAGGGCGCTTAAGAGCCCGAGCACGAGCGCGATGACACCCCACCACCACAACTGGGTGTGCAGAAGATCGAAGGTCACGCGCAGCATCCCGTAAATGGCGGTCTTGAGCATTACGCCGCTCATCAGCGCCGAGACAGGGGAGGGCGCTGCCGGATGCGCCTCTGGCAGCCAGATATGCAGCGGCAGCAAGCCCGCCTTGGCGCCGAAGCCGAAGAGCGCGAGCAGAAAGGCGATCGATCCCCACGCTCCGGGGAGCACCATCGAGCGCATCGAGCCGAAGGTGTAGTCGCCGCTGCCGCCCTGAAGCACGCCGAAGCACAGCAGGATGGCAATGGCCCCGATATGCGCGATCAGCAGGTAGAGGAATCCCGCGCGCCGGATCTCGGCGATGTGGTGATCGGTGGTCACCAGGAAATAGGACGAAAGCGCCATGGTTTCCCACGCGACCATGAAGACATAGGCGTCGTCGGCGATGAGCACCAGCGCCATGGCAGCGAGGAAGGCGTGATACTGGAAACACAGCAACCCCGGCGCGCTACCCTCGCTGCCGCGAAAGTACCCGGCCGAAAAGATGGAAATGCCGGCGGCGGTCGCGCCGAGCAACAGGAGGAAAAACGCCGACAGCGAATCGAGGCGCAGGTGAAAGGGCAGGTCGGGAAGGCCCAGCGGCAAGACGGTGCTCTGGGCGGTCTGGCCCAGCGCCATGATCGCGACAACGGCGAGCATGAGGCCGACACCGGTCCCGGCGATGAACAGCGGCCGGATGATGCGAGACGCGCCGCGCGCGCCTACGATGCCCAGCACTCCGATCGTCAGCCAGGCGGCGATGGCTGCGACGGTGAGGTGAAGGGCGCTGAACACTGTTAGTCATTGTGCATCAAGAATGGCGCGCGAAAGTGCATCACGCCTGAATCCTTCATATCGTCATTCCCGCAAAAACGAGCCCGAAGGGCGAAATTTCGAGGAACGGCCAAGCGGGAATCCAGTGTCGTTTGAACGAACGCCACTGGGTCCCCGCTTCGCGGGGACGACGACGATCGGAAGTCTTCATCGCTCATGGGCGGTCATTTGACTCGCATGCCGGGTACCGCACCCGAATCGGGCGCGAGCAGAAAAATTCCGGGGCCGTCTCCGGATGCGGCGAGCACCATGCCTTCGGAGAGTCCGAACTTCATTTTTCGAGGCGCCAGATTGGCGACCATCGGTGTAAGGCGTCCGATGAGATCCTCGGGTTTGTACGCCGATTTGATGCCTGCGAAGACGGTTCGGTGACGGCCTTCGCCGACGTCGAGCGTCAGCCGCAGCAGCTTGTCGGCACCGTCGACGTGCTCGGCGTTGACGATCTTCGCCACGCGAAGGTCGACCTTGGTGAAGTCATCGATGGAAATGTGCGCACCGTCGACGGCAGGAGATGTTGCAACGGTGTTGACGGTCGTGGACGCCACTGCCTTCGGTCCTTCGATCAGCGCATCCATCTGTTTCGGATCGATGCGATTCAACAAATGCTTGTATGCCGCGACATGCGACGGCGTTCGGCCGATAGCCTCGGGCTTTGTACTCAGATCGGCCCAGGCAAGGTTCGGCGTTCCGAGCCATTCCTCGACCAGCTGTGCCACGTGCGGGAGGACCGGCTTCAACATGATTGTCATTCGATAGAAGGCGGTGATGCATTCGCTGCACACCAGTTGGAGCTCGTGGCGCCGCGCCGGGTCCGCTGTCAGGGTCCACGGCTTCTTCTCATCGAAATATTCGTTGACGCGGTCGGCGAACCCCATGATCAGGCGAAGCGCCTTACCGAACTCCCGGCTTTCGTACGTGGCTGCCACGTCATCGACGATGTCCATCGCGCCCAGAATTGCGACGTTCGCGTCACTCGCCGCTGTGGCTGGGGCTGTCAACTGCCCATCGAAGTGCTTGGTCAGAAACGGCGCCGCCCGGCTCGCGATGTTCACGTACTTGCCGATCAGGTCGCTGTTGATGCGTGCAACAAAGTCATCCGGGTTGAAGTCGATGTCCTCGACTTTGTCGTTGAGCTTGGCAGCGATGTAGTAGCGAAGCCATTCGGAATTCAAGCCGAGGTCGAGATAGAAGTCGGGGCTTATGCCGGTGCCGCGCGACTTGGACATTTTCTCGCCGAGCGCCGTCAGAAACCCGTGCACATAGATGCTGTCCGGCACTTTGTATGGAGGGCCCGCGAACTTGAGCATCGCAGGCCAGAACAGCGTGTGGAAATAGACGATGTCCTTGCCGATGAAATGAATCTGGCGCGTTTCCGCGTCCGCCAGAATCTGCTCGAAGGTCCGCGTCTCGCCGATCTTCTTTGCCGCACCGGATGCGATGTACTCCTTCAAGCTCGCCAGGTAACCAACCGGCGCGTCGAGCCAGACATAGAAGTACTTGTCCGGCGCGTCTGGAATCGGAATGCCGAAGTACGGCGCGTCGCGTGAGATGTCCCAGTCCCCGAGGCCTTTGCCCTCTTGGCCAAGCCATTCCTGCGCCTTGTTGAAAACCTCCGGCTGGAGTCGCGGATTTCCGTGCGCGTCCGTGCGCGTCCATTGCTGCAGGAACGCGAGGCACTTCGGATCGGAGAGCCTGAAGAAGAAGTGCTCGGAGGTCTTCAGCACCGGCGTCGCACCGGATATCGTCGAATATGGATTGATCAGGTCGGTGGGTGTGTAGACCGAGCTGCAGTTCTCGCAGGCGTCGCCGAACTGGTCCTTCGCGCCGCACTTCGGGCATTCGCCTTTGATATACCGGTCAGGCAGGAACATCGCCTTGACCGGATCGAAGAACTGCTCGACCGGCTTGGTGTAGATCAGGCCCGCTTGCTTGAGCTTCCGATAGATGTCCTGGGAAAGCTCGGTGTTGACCGCTGAATCGGTGCTGCCCCAGTGGTCGAAGGAAATGTGAAAGCCCTTGAGCTGCTTCGGGCGGGTGGCGGCGACTTTTGCCACCAGCTCGCGAGGCGTCAGCCCTTCGGCCTCTGCCCTGAGCATGATCGCCGCGCCGTGGGCGTCGTCCGCGCAGACGAAATGCACCGTGTGCCCTTGCATCCGCTGAAAGCGCACCCAGATATCGGCCTGGATGTACTCCATGATGTGTCCGATGTGAAACGGACCGTTGGCGTAGGGCAGCGCGGTGGTAACGAAGAGCGTGCGACGCGACATGCGCGAAGACCTTTGATGCGACAGGGGAATTGTCCATTCTAACAAAGCACCTGCATACTGAGTACCGAGCGATGTTGTTTTTCGCTAAACTTGGGCTCTGTTTCGAAACACGAGCGAACGACCCACGATGGCAATCTCCGAGGCAGATGTTCAGGCCAGCCTGCGCGCACTGAACGACCCTAACACCGGGCGCGATTTCGTTTCCGGCAAATCGGTACGCAAGGTACAGATTGACGGCAGCAACGTCACCGTCGATCTGATGCTTGCGTATCCCGCTCGCAGTCAGCACGAGGTTCTGCGCAAGCTCATTGCCGGACATCTCGCGGCGCTGCCCGGTGCCGGCAGGGTCACGGTCAACATCAGTCACAAGGTCGCGTCGCACGCGGTGCAACGCGGCGTAAAGCTCATTCCGGGCGTCAAGAACATCATTGCGGTTGCGAGCGGCAAGGGAGGCGTGGGCAAGTCGACGACCGCGGTGAATCTCGCGCTCGCGCTGGCGGCCGAGGGCGCGCAGGTCGGCGTCCTCGACGCGGATATCTACGGGCCGTCGCAGCCGACCATGCTCGGTATCTCCGGTCGGCCGGAGTCCAAGGACGGCAAGACGCTCGAACCGCTCGAGGCGTATGGCCTGCAGGCGATGTCGATCGGCTTTCTGATCGACGCCGATACGCCCATGGTCTGGCGCGGCCCGATGGTGACGCAGGCGCTCGAGCAGTTGCTGCGGGACACCAACTGGCGCGACATCGATTACCTCATTGTCGATTTGCCGCCCGGCACGGGTGACATCCAGCTCACGCTGGCGCAGAAGGTCCCGGTGACCGGCGCGATCATCGTCACGACGCCGCAGGACATCGCCCTGATCGACGCGCGCAAGGGCCTCAAGATGTTCGAAAAGGTCAACGTTCCCATCGTCGGCGTGGTCGAGAACATGGCCATCCACATCTGCTCGCAATGCGGGCACGCGGAGCACATTTTTGGCGAGGGCGGCGGCGAGCGCATGTGTCGCGACTACAAGGTGCCGTTTCTGGGCAGCCTTCCGCTGGACATGCGGATCCGGGAGGACGCCGATTCAGGCCGGCCGACCGTCGTTGCCGACCCGGACGGTCCGATCGCGCAGATCTACAAGGAAATCGCGCGCAAGACTGCGGTGTTCGTGGCGCAAAAGGCCGAGGATTTCTCGGGCAAGTTTCCGAGCATCGTCATTCAGAATACGTGATCAAGTCCGACAAGTGGATCCGCCGGATGGCGCGTGATCACAGGATGATCGAGCCGTTCGAGCCCGGCCAGGTGCGCGAGGTTGCGGGCCGCAAGATCGTCTCGTACGGAACGTCGAGCTATGGTTACGATATTCGCTGCTCAAACGAGTTCAAGATGTTCACTAACCTCAATTCGACCATCGTCGATCCCAAGAATTTCGACGACAAGTCCTTTGTCGACTTCACGGGCGATGCGTGCATCATCCCGCCGAACTCGTTTGCGCTCGCCCGCACCGTGGAGTATTTCCGTATCCCGCGAAACGTTCTTACGATTTGCCTCGGCAAGAGCACGTATGCCCGCTGCGGCATCATCGTCAATGTCACGCCCTTCGAGCCGGAGTGGGAAGGCTACGTCACGCTGGAGTTTTCCAACACGACGCCGCTGCCCGCGAAAATCTACGCCAACGAGGGCATCGCGCAGGTGATTTTTTTCGAGTCCGACGAGGTCTGCGAGACGTCGTACAAGGATCGCGGCGGAAAGTACCAGGGCCAGCAGGGCGTGACGCTGCCCAAGATCTGACCGGAATTCCTTCCCGCCCGCCCTCCGCGCTGGGCTACGGCCGGCGGCAATAGCCATCCCCTCCGAATCGCCGCATAATTCGCGCCTTTCCATACCGCCGCCGCGCCGCGCTTGTACCTCGGCCGGCGGATCGATGATTTGTAACCGCCGGCGCGTCCGGCACAAGGTCCATTTATGAAATTCCGCTTCCCCATCGTCATCATCGATGAAGACTACCGCTCGGAGAATACTTCCGGGCTGGGCATACGCGCGCTGGCGGCGGCGATCGAGAAGGAAGGAATGGAAATTCTCGGCGTGACCAGCTACGGCGACCTCTCGCAGTTCGCACAGCAGCAATCGCGCGCGTCGGCGTTCATCCTGTCGATCGATGACGAGGAGTTCACGCCCGGCCCGGAGCTCGATCCGGCGGTGCTGAACCTGCGCGCGTTCATCGAGGAAATCCGTTTCCGCAACGCCGAGATACCGATCTATCTCTACGGCGAGACACGTACCTCGCGCCACATTCCGAACGACGTGCTGCGCGAGCTGCACGGCTTCATCCACATGTTCGAGGACACTCCGGAGTTCGTGGCGCGGCACATCATCCGCGAAGCCAAGGCCTACCTCGATTCGCTTTCGCCGCCATTTTTCCGCGCGCTGGTGCATTACGCTCAGGACGGATCGTATTCGTGGCATTGCCCGGGACACTCGGGCGGAGTCGCGTTCCTCAAGAGCCCCGTCGGCCAGATGTTCCACCAGTTCTTCGGCGAGAATATGCTGCGCGCAGACGTTTGCAACGCAGTCGACGAGCTTGGCCAGCTGCTCGATCACACCGGCCCGGTGGCCGCCTCGGAGCGAAACGCGGCGCGCATCTTCAACGCAGACCACTGTTTCTTCGTCACCAACGGCACCTCGACGTCGAACAAGATGGTGTGGCACGCAACCGTCGCGCCGGACGATATCGTCGTCGTCGACCGCAATTGCCACGTCTCGATCCTGCATGCGATTACCATGACAGGCGCCATCCCCGTATTTCTCACCCCCAAGCGCAATCATCTCGGCATCATCGGACCGATCGCGCTCGACGAATTCAAGCCCGAGAACATCCGCAAGAAGATCGAGGCCAACCCCTTCGCGCGCGCGGCCAAGAACAAGAAGCCGCGGATTCTCACCATCACGCAGAGCACCTACGACGGCATCGCCTACAACGTCGAGATGCTGAAGGAGACGCTAAACGACAGCATCGACACGCTGCATTTCGACGAGGCTTGGCTGCCGCACGCGGCGTTCCACGAGTTCTACAAGGACATGCACGCCATCGGCAAGGATCGGCCGCGGAGCAAGGAGGCGCTCATTTTCGCCACCCACTCGACGCACAAGCTGCTGGCCGGCATTTCGCAGGCCTCGCAAATCATCGTGCAGGAGTCCGAGACCCGAAAGCTCGACCGCCACATATTCAACGAGGCGTACCTGATGCATACGTCGACGTCGCCGCAGTACGCGATCATCGCCTCATGCGACGTGTCCGCGGCCATGATGGAGGCGCCGGGGGGCACTGCACTGGTCGAGGAATCGATCATGGAGGCGCTCGACTTCCGGCGTGCGATGCGCAAGGTCGACGACGAATGGGGCAAGGATTGGTGGTTCAAGGTCTGGGGACCCGACAAGCTCGCCGACGAAGGCATCGGCAAACGCGAAGACTGGATCCTCAAGGCCAACGAAAAGTGGCACGGATTCGGTGAGCTCGCGCCCGGCTTCAACATCCTCGACCCGATCAAGGCGACGGTGATCACACCCGGCCTCGATGTGTCCGGAAAATTCGCCAAGACCGGCATTCCGGCGTCGATCGTGACCAAGTATCTGGCCGAGCACGGCGTCATCGTCGAAAAGACCGGGCTCTATTCGTTTTTCATCATGTTCACCATCGGCATCACCAAAGGTCGCTGGAACACGCTGGTCACCGCGCTGCAGCAGTTCAAGGACGATTACGACAAGAACCAGCCGCTATGGAAAATCCTGCCCGAGTTCTGTGCGAAGCAGCCGAAATACGAGCGCGTGGGCCTGCGCGACCTTTGCCAGCAGATTCACGACATGTACAAGGCGCACGATGTGGCGAGGGTCACGACCGAGATGTATTTGTCGGACATGCAGCCGTCGATGAAGCCCTCGGACGCGTTTGCGTGCATGGCGCATCGGGAGATCGACCGCGTCGAGATCGACCAGCTCGAGGGCCGCGTGACCAGCGTGCTTCTCACGCCATACCCGCCCGGCATTCCGCTGCTGATTCCGGGTGAGCGCTTCAACCGCACCATCGTGCAGTTCCTCCAGTTCGCGCGCAATTTCAACCAGCAATTTCCTGGATTCGATACCGACATCCATGGACTGGTCGAAACGAGCGACGAAGGAAAGCTTCGCTACTACGTGGACTGCGTGCGGCCGAAGTAGGTGCGTTCTCTACGTCATTCCCGACGAAGAAGTTTCGGCGCCCATACGCCCGACCGCGGGGATATCAGGACTCAGGACACGGGGTGCCGAACGCCGCCGATCGAACGTGCCGCGCGGCCAGTCAGGCTGCGACGCGCACGCCGCTTTCGACAGCAGCGGCAGGCTTCGCATCTGCGTTTTGCGTCGAGTGTGCGACCAACGACGCGAGCACACACGAGGCCATGCGCACCTCCATGGTGTCGCTGCGGCTGGAAAGGACGACCGGGACCTTCGCGCCGAGCACCAGACCCGCGGCCAGTGCGCCGAACATCGCGGTGAGCATCTGCAACATCATCGCTCCCGATTCCAGGCTGGGGACGATCAGAACGTCGGCCAGGCCGGCCATCTTGGATTCGATGCCATTGGCGCGCGCCGCCGCGGCGGACAGCGCGCTGTCCACCGTGATAGGACCTTCGACGACCGCGCCGGTGATCATCCCCTGACCCGCCATCTTGGCGAGCGAAGCAGCATCGCCGGTCGCCGGCAGCGCCGCAGTGACTCCTTCGACCGCCGCCAGCACCGCCACTTGCGGCGCCGCCATGCCGGCGGCCCGCGCCAACTCGATTGCGTTTTGCACGATATCGCGTTTTGCGGCCAGGTTCGGGGCGATGTTCAACACCGCGTCGGAAAGCACGAAGGGGCGCGCGAAATTCGGCACATCGACGTAGAAAGCATGGGTGAGGCGGCGCTCGCTGCGCAGCCCTGAGTCCGGCGCGGCCACGGCGCGCATCAGATCATCCGGATACAGGCTACCCTTGATCAAGGCGCTGATGGCGCCGTTGCGGGCCAGCGCCACGGCTTGCTGCGCCGCGGCGAACGGATCGTCGGGCGTGTCGACCCGTTCGATGCGGGACAAGTCGAGCCCCGCCTGCGCTGCCGCGTCGGCGATGCGCGCTTCGGGCCCGACCAGCACCGGGTCGAGATAACCAGCGAACTGGCCCGACAGCGCGATCTGCAGCGAATCGCGGTCGCACGGATAGACGATCGCCGTCTTCAACGGCGGGAAATTCCGTACCTGCTCGACAAGCTTCTGAAAGTGCGAACGGCTGATCATGCGGCGAGGGTGGCAAAGGGCAGGGTCGCTGTCAACCCTGCGCCGATGGCCGGCACTCGGCGGGGTCCAGCCGTCGGCCCCCCATAGGCGAAAGGCCCCTCATGCCCTGCCTTTCCATGGCACGACCTTGTGTTCGACATAGCGCATCAGCAGATCGAACGCGTAGGCGATGGTGCCGATCACGATGATGCCCATGATGACGATGTCGGTGCGAAGGAAGTTCGAGGCATTCAGCACCATCTGGCCGAGTCCGTAAGTAGCGGCGACCATTTCCGCGGCGACCAGCGTGGTCCAGCCGAAGCCGATCGAGATTCGCATCGCGGTCAGGATCTCCGGCATGGCCGCGGGAATGATCACGTGGCGGATCACCTGCCATTTCGACGCGCCCATCGAATAGGCGGCATGAATCTGCTCCTGCGACACCGACCGGACTCCCGCGCGCGAGCTCATCGCGAGCGGAGCGAAGCAGGCGAGGTAGATCAGCAGCACCTTGGAAAGCTCGTCGATGCCGAACCAGATGATGATCAGTGGCAAGTAGGCGAGCGGCGGCAAAGGCCGATAGAACTCGATGGGCGGATCGAAAATGCCCCGCGCGATGCGCGAGACCCCCATGGCGATGCCCACCGGTATCGCGGTCGCGCAGGCGAGGAAGAACGCGGTGAACACGCGGAACATCGACCAGCCGAAGTGCGTCGCGAGCGGAGCGTCGGTGAGCTCGCCCCGGGCCGACTCCCATAGCCGCGCGAGCACCGTCTCCGGCGTGGGAAGGAACAGCGGCGGCATCCAGCCCAGATGACTTGCCAGCCACCACAACCCGAAAATGGAAAGCATCGTGACCACCGAGATCGCGGTGCTCGGACCCTCGCCCGGCGTCGAGTAGCCCGACGTCTTGGGGCGCGCGGGATTCGTTGCGTCGGCGTTCCCCTCCCGGCTGCTCGCCGTCGCGCCGCGCACCGGCTCCCGTGGGACTTCGTTCACGAGAGATCTTTCGAAGCGTGCGCGGAGGCATCGCGATGCAGGATGACCGCGAGCACTTCCTCTCGAACGCGTATGAACTCGGGATCGGACTTGATCGCGCGTGCGTCGCGCGTCTGGAGAAACCGGCGTCCGAAATCGAGATCGAATTCATGCGAGATGCGTCCGGGGCTCGGCGTCATGACCACCAGATGCGTCGCGAGGAACAACGCCTCCTCCACGCTGTGGGTGATGAAAAAGCACATCTTGCCGGTATCGTGCCAGACGTCGAGTATCAGCTCCTGGATCGATTCGCGCGTAAACGCGTCCAGTGCGCCGAGCGGCTCGTCCATCAACATCAGCCGCGGGCCCGATGCGAGCGCGCGGGCGATCCCTACGCGCTGCTGCATTCCTCCCGAAAGCTCGTAAATCGGCCGATCGGCGAACGCGTCGAGCCCCACCAGCCGCAACTGCTCCATCGCGGCGCTTCGCCGCTCGCTCGCCGCGACGCCGCGCATGCGCAGCCCGAACTCGACGTTTTCCGCCACGTCGAGCCACGGCATCAGGGCGTGCTTCTGGAACACGACGCCGCGGTCGGCTCCCGGACTGGTCACCGGCGTGCCATCGAGCTCGATGGTTCCGTGCGTCGGCGGCAGAAATCCGGCGATGCAGGACAACAGCGTCGTCTTGCCGCAGCCCGAGGCGCCGATCGCGACGACGAAATCGCCGTCGGTCATGGTCAGATTGATGTTGGAAAGCGCCTCGACCGTGCCCGTCTTGGTCGCGTAGCGAACGCCGAGGTTGCGAATGTCGAGCGAGGGCAAGATGCGCACTTTCGTTTGCTAGCAGCGGCGGAACGCCTCTGATCGCTCAAAAAAAGCGGCGCATCGCGCCGCTTCCTCTTGCAATATCGCGGCTCGACCGCGGCTATTTCATCGCCCGCGTGACCCACTCCAGCGAGACGTTTTTGCTGTAATCCGGCGCGACCGACGTCAGGCGGCCCTGGTCCTTCAGGAAATTGGCCTGTTGCGTCAGCGCCATCGCCGCGGCACCCTTGGCGCCTCCGCCGAGCCACTCCGGCGATGCCTGCTGCTGCAAACTGGGAAAGCCGTAGAGCGCCATTGCGTCGGCGACGTCCTCCGGCTTGCCGCCCGACCACTTGGCTACCGCGGCGGTCTTGGCCGCGTCGCCGGTCCACGCCTTCGGGTTGCTCCGATAGTCGGCGTCGGCCTTGGCCAGCGCCTTCACCAGCGCGACCATGAACTCCGGATTCTCATTGGCGAACTTGCGGGTGACGATCAGGCCGTCGAAAGTGCACGCCCCGGCCTTGCAGATGTCGCCCGAAGTCATCAATACCTTGCCGGTTTTCTTGACGTTGGAAAGCACCGGGTCCCAGATGAAGGTCGCGTCGATGTCGCCGCGACCCCACGCCGCCGCGATCTCCGGCGGACGCATGTTCAGCACCTGCACGTCGGACGCCTTCAGCCCGGCTTTTTGCATTGCATACAGAAGCTGGAAATGCGACGTGGACACGAACGGCGTGCCGACCTTCTTGCCCTTGAGATCGGCGATAGTGCTGACACCGCTGCCGTTGCGCGCGACCAGCGCCTCCGCCGCTGCGATGTCCTCGAGAATCCAGAACAGTTCGACATCCATGCCCTGGCTGATCGCCGTCGCCGCGCCGGTCGAGCCAACCTCTCCCAGCTGCACGTCGCCCGACGCCATGGCGCGAATGACGTCGCCGCCGCCGCCGAATTGACGCCAGTTGATCTTGAAGCCGGTTGCTTTTTCGATCTCCTGGCTTTGCTGCACCCATCGCCACGGATTCATCATGTCCTGGTAGGCAAAGGTGACCGTCTTCTGCGCCGCCGTGGGCAGCGCCGCGGCCGCGGCCACGGTGAACAACAGTGCTGGCAATATGCGTTTCATGCTCTCTCCCTCCAGAAGTTCAAATCACAAGTTCCATGCGATGAAGATGCACACGCTAGGGCAAGATGAAGCAATGCAGCGCTAGATCGTCGCCAGCGTCTTACGCAGGCAATCGACGATCGCATCGACATGCTGGCGCTCCGCGATCAGCGGCGGAGCGATGATCACGCAATCCCCTGTCGACTTGACGTGCAGGCCGTTGTCGAAGAGTTGTTTTTGCAGCGTGTTGCCGCGCTTGCCCGGCGCACCGTCGGGGTGAACGTCGACCGCCGCCAGCAGGCCGTAACCGCGAATGTCGGACACGATCGACACGTCCTTGAGCGACCAGAGCGCATCCAGGAAGTACGGCGATAGCGCCGCGCCGCGCTCGAACAGTCCCTCGTTCTTGTAGATGTTGAGCGTCGCGAGTCCGGCGGCGCACGGTCCCGGATGACCGGAATACGTGTAGCCGTGAAAGAACTCGATGGCTCCGTCGGCAGCCGCGCCCATGATCGTATCGTGGATGCGCTCGCTGATCGCGACCGCGCCCATCGGCTGCGCGCCGTTGGTGATCCCCTTGGCCAGGGTCATTACGTCCGGAGTGACGCCGAAGCTTTGCGCCGCGAACGGCGATCCGGTGCGGCCGAAGCCGCAGATCACTTCGTCGAACACGAGAATGATGCCGTGCGCGTCGCAAATGTCCCGCAAGCGCTTCAGATAACCCTTGGGCGGCACCAGGACGCCGGTCGACCCGGCGATGGGCTCGACGAAGCAGGCGGCGATGTTCTCCGCGCCGTAGAGGTTGATGAAGCGCATCAGATCCTCGGCCAGCTCGACCCCGTGGCTTCCTTCGCCGCGAACGAAGAAGTTCTCCTTGATGTGCGTGTGGCGCATGTGCGCGATGCCGGGCAGCGTCGGGCCGAACTTGCGCCGGTTGTTCACCATGCCGGCGAGCGATATGCCGCCGAAGTTGACGCCGTGGTACGCCCGTTCGCGCGAGACGAACATGTTGCGGCCGCCCTGCCCGCGTGCCTGGTGATAGGCGAGCGCCACCTTCATTGCGGTGTCGACCGCCTCGGAGCCGGAATTGACGAAGAAAATCCGGTTCAGGTCACCCGGAGTGAGCTCGGCCACGCGCGTGGCGAGCTCGAACTGCTTGGGATGGCCTCGGGTGAACGGCGCGATGAAATCCAGCTCGCGCAATTGCGCGCCGACCGCGTCGGCGATTTCCTTGCGGCCGTGGCCGGCATTGACACAAAACAGTCCCGACGATCCGTCCAGAATTTTCGCGCCTCGATCGCTCCACAAATACATTCCCTCGGCGCGAACGACCATCTTCGGGTCGTGCTTGAAGTCGCGATTCGGGGTGAACGGCATCCAGAGCTCGTCCATCGAGATCCGGTGCGGTGCAGCCTGTTCGCGGAGCGTGGTTTCGGCGTGGCCCATGCGATATTCTCCTTGGCGTTGCGACGCGAGCGAGGGGTCATCGGCGGCCGGTACGACCGGCCCGCGGCGACGCCTCGCTATGCTACGATTCTACGCTACTCGGTATCGTAATAACTCGATCGGGCAGCACGCCTGGAGGGCCAAAACAGCGCGCCGGCAGCGACGGCTGAGGGCGAAGTTCTCCGCGTCGCGCAGCCTGCACCGGCACCAGACACCACGGATCCCATGCGCATCGGCGTTCCCAAGGAAACCAAGGTCCTCGAGCATCGAGTCGGGCTCACCCCGGCAAGCGTGCGGGAATTGCGCGCCCACGGACATGAGCTGATCGTCGAAGCCTACGCCGGCGAGGGGATCGGCATGGACGACGACGCCTATCGCAATGCGGGCGCCAACATTGTTGCGAAGGCGGCTGAAGTGTTTCGCGAGGCGGAGATGGTCGTCAAGGTCAAGGAGCCCCAGGCTTTCGAGCGCAAGATGCTCAGGCCCGGCCAGATACTGTTCACCTACCTGCATCTCGCGCCCGATCCCGAGCAGACGCGCGACCTCGTCGCCAGCGGCGCCATATGCATTGCCTATGAGACGGTCACATCGTCGTCGGGCGGCCTGCCGCTGCTGGCGCCGATGTCGGAAGTCGCGGGCAGGATGGCGATCCAGGCCGGAGCGCACTTCCTGGAAAAGGCCCACGGTGGTCTCGGCGTGCTGCTGGGTGGCGTGCCCGGCGTCGATCCGGCCAAGGTCGTCATCCTCGGGGGCGGTGTCGTGGGCTCGCACGCCTGCCACATCGCGCTCGGTATGGGCGCCGACGTGTGGGTGCTCGATCGAAGCACCGAGGTACTGCGCGCGCTCTGGCGGCAATTCGGACGCCCGCTCAACACCGTATTCTCGACCCATGACGCGATCGATCATCATGTGACGACCGCCGACCTGGTCGTCGGCTGCGTCCTGATTCCGGGAGCCTCCGCGCCGAGGCTGGTCTCCGCCGCGCTGGTGAAAAAAATGAAAAAGGGCTCGGTCATCGTCGACGTCGCCATCGACCAGGGCGGGTGCTTCGAAACATCGCGTCCGACGACGCACGCCGATCCGACCTATGTCGTCGACGGCGTGATCCACTACTGTGTCGCCAACATGCCGGGCGGCGTGCCGCGGACATCCACGTTTGCGCTCAACAATGCTACCTTGCCCTTCGTCCTCGCGCTCGCCGACAAAGGCTGGAAAAAGGCGCTGGCGGACGATGTGCATCTCAAGAATGGCCTGAACGTCGCGTTCGGCAAGATCACGTGCAAACCGGTGGCCGATGCGCTGGGGCTTGCGTACGTCAATCCGGACTCGGTGTTGCATTAACCATTCGCCATCCTCAAGCTCGAGTATCAACGCAACGCCTGAAATCCGGAGCCAACATGAACACCATGACCGATAGCAAGACCTTGGCTGCCAAAGGCGCCGCTCGCGCGGTAGTCACCGGCCGCCAGACCATGACGCCTTCCGAGGCCTTTGTGGAAACGCTGGTTGCGCAGGGCGTGACGGAGGTTTTCGGCATCGTCGGCTCGGCGTACATGGATGCGCTGGATCTGTTTCCGCTCGCGGGCATCCGTTTTATTTCGGTCGCGCACGAGCAGGGCGGCGGGCACATGGCCGACGGTTATTCGCGGGTGTCGGGTCGGCACGGCGTGTGCATTGCACAGAACGGCCCCGGCATCACCAATTTCGTGACCTCGGTCGCCGCAGCCTACTGGGCGCATTCGCCGGTGGTCGTGATCACGCCCGAGACAGGGACCATGACGCTTGGACTGGGTGGCTTCCAGGAAACCGAGCAGTTGCCGATATTCTCGAAAATCACCAAGTACCAGGCACATGTCAACAACAAGGCGCGCATGGCGGAGCTGACATCGCGCTCCTTCGATCGGGCAATGCTTGAGATGGGTCCTGCGCAGCTCAATATTCCGCGCGATTTCTTTTACGGCGATATCGAATGCGAGATTCCGCGGCCGATGAGCGTCGAGCGAGGCGCGGGCGGAGAGCAAAGCCTGAACGCAGCCGCCGAATTGCTTGCGGCGGCGAAATTCCCGGTCATCCTTTGCGGCGGCGGGGTCGTCATGGCGGACGGAGAGCGAGAGGCGATCGAGCTCGCCGAGCTGCTGCAGGCTCCGGTCGCCAATAGTTATTTGCACAACGATTCGTTTCCAGCGTCTCACCCGCTATGGTGTGGTCCTCTCGGCTACCAGGGGTCAAAGGCGGCGATGAAACTGATCGCCAAAGCCGATGTGGTGCTGGCGCTCGGCACGCGGCTCGGGCCGTTCGGTACGCTGCCGCAGCACGGATTGGACTACTGGCCCAAGAACGCCAAGATCATCCAGATCGACGCCGACGCGAAGATGCTCGGCCTGGTGAAAACGGCGACGGTCGGCATTTGCGGCGATGCCAAAGCGGCTGCGCGGGCGCTGATCTCGCGCCTCACAAGCAAGCCGCTGGCGTGTCACGCCAACAAGGACGCGCGTCTCGCCGACATTCGGTCCGAGCAAGCCGCATGGAAGACCGAGCTCGATGGCTGGGCGCACGAAAAGGACGCGTGGTCGCTCGAAGTGTCCAGGGATTCGAGCGACATGCATCCCCGCCAGATGCTGCGCGAGCTCGAGCGGGCGATGCCTCAAGGCGCGATGGTTTCCACCGATATCGGCAACATCTGCTCGATTTCGAATTCGTATTTGCGCTTCGATCGCCCGCGAAGCATGTTCGCGGCGATGAGCTTCGGCAATTGTGGGTACGCGTTTCCGACGATTATAGGCGCCAAGGTCGCGGCGCCGGACCGATCGGCCATCGCCTACGTCGGCGACGGCGCCTGGGGCATGAGCTTCGGTGAAATCCAGACCTGCGTTCGCGAAAACATTCCCGTCACCGCGGTGGTCTTCAACAATGGCCAATGGGGCGCGGAGAAGAAGAACCATGTCGATTTCTACGACAAGCGTTTTGTCGGCGTCAACCTGGACAAGCAGCCGTCGTGGGCGGCGGTGGCCAAGGCAATGGGTGCGGAGGGCGTGCGCGTCGCAAGCTTGAGCGACGTCGGACCGGCTCTCGCCGCGGCGGCCAAGGCGCAGTCGGAAGGCAAGACCACGGTGCTCGAAATGATGGTCACGCGAGAGCTCGGCGACCCATTCCGGCGCGATGCGTTGGCATTGCCGGTGCGTCATCTGGAAAAATACAAATCGACTGCTGCGAAGCGTTGAACGATTTTCCCGAGGCCGATCGCGCACATTGCGATGGGATCGGGGCGCTTTCTGATACCTATCCAACCGTTGCCTGATTGCCGGAGCAGACACCGATGATTTTGATTGCGCCCAAATCCAAGGTGCTGCGCGCCGTGTTCGCGGGATTACCGCTGTTGATTGCAGCAGCGCTCTGCGCACCGTCGCTGCAAGCGCAGGAGTATCCGACCAGGCCCATACGCATGATCGTGCCGTATCCTCCGGCAGGTGGCACCGATATCGTCGCCCGCACGATTTCGGAGCCGCTTGCGGCGGTGCTGGGCCAGCCGATCATCATTGAGAACCGTGGTGGCGCGGCCGGCAATCTCGGCACGGACATCGCTGCCAAGTCCGCGCCCGATGGCTACACCATCCTTTTCACGCTGTCGTCGCACACCATCAATCCGAAGCTATACGACAAGTTGCCGTTCGACGTCGAGAAGGATTTCATACCGATTTCCCTGGCCGCCTACATTCCGCAGATCCTGGTCGCCAATCCGGCGCTGCCCGCGAACAACATCAAGGAGCTGATCGCACTTGCCAAGGCCGAGCCGGGAAAGCTCAACTTCGCGTCCGTCGGCACCGGCTCCCCGGGCCACATCGCGGGAGAACTGTTCAAGCTCAAGACCGGCGTCGATATGGTCCATGTGCCTTACAAGGGTGGCGGCCCGGCGGTCACGGATACGCTCGGCGGCCAAGTGCAGCTTCTGTTCGTCTCGATGCCCGCTGCGCTTCAGTATGTGAAGGCAGGGAAGCTGAAGGCGCTCGCCGTCACCAGCGACAAGCGCAGCGCCGCGGCGCCGGATATCCCGACCATCGCCGAGTCGGGCGTTCCCGATTGCATCGTCAACTCCTGGTATGGCGCGCTGGTGCCGGCCAAAACCCCGCCGGCGATCGTTTCCAAGCTACAGGCGGCTTTCGCGAAAGTGCTGCAAATGCCCCAGGTCAAGGAGCGCCTCTTCGCGCAGGGCGCGGAAGCTACGTATTCGACTTCAGCCGAATTCGAGCGTTTGATCCATGACGAGCTCAAGCAGTGGGAATTCGTGATTCGCGAAGCGAAGATCAAGCCCGAATGATCCGGATGAACGCATAGCGTGGGCGCCAAGGACCGGCTCGATCTGGAAGGCGAGACCGCGCGCATGGTCGGCGCGCTCGTCGAACGTGCCCGCGTTGCGCAGCGCGAGATTGACGGCTGGACCCAGCAGCAGGCCGACGAAGCCGTCACCGCGGCCGGGTGGGCCATTGTCAATCCCGAGCACAATCGCGCGCTCGCCGAGATTGCCGTGCGCGACACGGGTCTGGGCAAGGTCGCCGACAAGATCGCGAAGAACCGGCGCAAGACCATCGGATTGCTCGATGATTTGC
>OCZU010000460.1_pt1 | contig 28386 bp, 23 predicted proteins | sample 1539001 | NCBI WGS metagenome assembly OCZU01 (sample SAMEA3539306, study PRJEB22396) | soil metagenome | biome: tundra; feature: field; material: soil | place: USA | collected 2010-05 | depth 0.15 m | reverse complement strand
TGCGCGCCATGATGAGCAGGTCGAGTGCGACCGACTGTCGCTTGATGTAGTAGAGATCGTACGAGAGCTTGATGGTGGATCCGCCGACATCGCCACCGTAGCCGTAGTTCACCTGCGCCCAACCGGTGAGCCCGGGACGCACCGAGAGCCTCGTGTTGTAGTACGGGATGCTCTCGCGCAATGCCTCGACATACTGGGGTTGCTCTGGCCGTGGACCGACGACACTCATCTCGCCGCGTAGGATGTTCCACGCTTGGGGCACCTCGTCGAGATGGAGGCGCCGGAGCACCGCACCCACTCGCGTGATGCGCGCATCGTCCTCGGCGGTCCAGTGCAATTCGTCGCTGGTCGGCACAAGCATGGTCCGGAGCTTCAGGATCTCGAACTGCCTGCCGAAATGGCCGACACGAACCTGGCGGTGAAAGATGGGTCCGCGATCGTCGAGCTTGATGGCCACCCAGACAAACGGGAACAGGATCGCGAGGAGCACCAGTCCGATCAGCCCGGCCACGATGTCCACAACCCGCTTGAAGAGCGCGTAGACACGGGAGGTCTCGCCGCGTTGCTGCAGGGAGAGCAGCCAGGTCTGACGGAGCCGCTCGACCAGCAGCCGACCGGTCAACTCCTCGTATACGTCCGCGACCGATCGCACCACCATGCCGCGGTCGTAGCACTCGACCAGCCCCTTGAAGAGATCCGTGGGCAGATCCTCCTCAGCGCCGAGGACGATCTGATCGGCGTCGCGCATGGTCGCGGTGCTGGCGAGGCGAGCCCCTGCATCGGCATCGTCCGGGCGGATCATGCCGACGACCCGATACAGACCGGCCATCTGCTCGTCCACCTCGGACCACACGCGGTCGATGAGCTCGGCGTCGGCCACCAGAAGGATCCGTCCGGCAAAGATGGCCCGCGCGAACACACGGCGATAGAAGAGCCGCCAGCACAGGACGGTGATGGCGGCGGCCGGGACCCAGATGAGGATCGTGGGCCTCGTGACGCCATATGGCACGGCGAAGAACACAACAAGCAGGGCGATCGTCTCGAGCGCCACGGTGACGGCCACCACCCGGAAGATGCCGCGAACGCTGACCGCCTGGTGGAGGTCGTATGCGTCAACCATGAGTGCAGCGGCAAGCCAGATTCCGGTCGCGATCGCAACACCGGCCCACGGGATCGTCAGTGACTCATGCTGGATAGGCCCGGAACGGAGGTTGAAGGCGATAATCAGGGAGGCCGCCACAAGCAGAGAGTCGCCCGCGGCGAGGAGCAGCTTCCGTTCAGAAGCGAGGATTCCCCGCCGGCCGGCCGCAACTGTGGCGCCCGGAACGTCCTGGGCGATCATCAAAACAAGACTAACGGTTTACCGTGGGGCTGAGAAGCCAATGGCCCTCGATGAGTGACGCACCGACCACCGATCTCCCATTCGTCAGCGTGGTCATCCCCGTATTCAATGAAGAGCGACATATCGAGGCGTGTATCGCTTCAGTCCTGGCGCAGGACTATCCGGCGGACCGATACGAGGTCATCGTTGCGGACGGAGGCTCGACGGATCGCACCAGGGCGATCGTGCAGGCGATTGCGGGACGCATTCGCAATGTGCGCCTCGTCGACAATCCAGGGCGGCTCCAGGCGGCGGGGCTCAACCGGGCCATCCTGGCCAGCCGCGGCTCGATCATCGCCCGACAGGACGGGCATGCCGAGTGGGGAAGCAACCATCTGCGCCGTTCGGTGGACCTGCTCCTCGCGACGGGCGCTGACAACGTTGGGGGGCTCCAGGAGGCCGCCGGCGATGGTGTCTCCGGCCGCGCGATCGCTCGCGCGATGGGCTCGCCGTTTGGCGTGGGTGGCGCCGCCTTCAGGTATTCGGCTCGCGAGCAGGAGATGGCGACGGTCTTTCTTGGGACCTTCCGGCGCAGCGCGTTCGAGCGAGTGGGTCTGTTCGACGAGGCATATCCCCCGCACGAGGACTACGAGCTCAACCACCGGATCCGATCCAGCGGCGGGCGGATCCGGTATGCGCCGGACATCCGCACCCGCTACCACGTCCGCGACGGCCTGGTGCCCCTCGCTCGCCAGTACTACCGCTACGGCAGAGGAAAGGTTCGGGTTGCCCGCGCCAGCCCCCGGGTGATCCGCCCCCATCATCTCGCGGCCCCAGCGCTCGTGGCTGCCGTCCCGGTGATGGCAGTGCTTGCCGCCACCCGTCGTGGAAGACGGCTGGGCTTAACGGGCGCGGCAATGTATGCCGCCGGCTGCGTCATCGCGGGGCAGCTTGCCGGGGCCGGCGAGCCTGCGGCGGTCCGGGTGCGCATCCCGGCCACCTTCATGGTGATGCACGTGGCCTGGGGTCTCGGCTTCTGGGCTGGGGTGGCCGAGGCTGCGAGAGGGGCAGCGAGCGGGGGTGGATCGCCTCCCTCGCTCCCGGTGGCATCGTCAGTCTCGCAGCAAGGGCGCCCCTGACCCGTATTGTTGGCTCGTGGCTGAAAGGACATCGAACTCGGTGGCAGATCGCCCCAATCCGCTGTGCATGGTCGGCGCGGGCTATGTTGGCCTGGTCACCGCGGCATGCCTCGCCGACGCCGGTGTCGACGTCCGGCTCCTCGACATCGATGCCGCGCGGCTCGCGCTGCTGCGACGGGGCACCGCGCCGATCCACGAGCCCCTGCTCGACGAGCTCCTGGCCGAGGTCCTCGCCAATGGCAGGTTGGAGCTTCACGAGGATGCGGCCACTGCAATGAATGGGGCCCAGATCATCATGCTCGCGGTCGGCACGCCGCCTCTGGGCGATGGCCGGGCGGACCTCACCCAGGTCCGCGCTGCTCTGAGCCAGGCGGTCCAGCATGCAGGGCCCGAGACGGTGATCGTGATCAAGAGCACCGTGCCCCCGGGGACAACTGCGTCGCTGCGCTCGCTGTGCCGCCGCCACGGTCGGGTCGTGCCGCTTGCGGTGTGCCCGGAGTTCCTCGCCGAAGGCAGCGCGGTCCGCGACTTCCGCCAGCCGCCGCAGGTGGTGATCGGCGGCGACGATCCGGAGGCCTGCGAGCGCGTGGCTCGGTTGTTCGGACATCTCGACGCGCCGATCCGGATCACGGATTCGACGAGCGCGGAGCTCATCAAATATGGCGTCAATGCCTTCCTGGCCTTGAAGATCTCGTTCATCAACGAGATGGCTCAGCTCTGCGAATTCACCGGCGCCGACGTGAGCTCGGTTGCTGACGGTATTGGCACCGACGAGCGCATCGGCCGCGCCTTCCTCGGAGCGGGACTGGGATTCGGCGGCTCGTGCTTTCCCAAGGACGTCCGTGCGCTTGACCAGGCGGCGAGCTATCACGGGCAGAACTTCCAGCTCCTGAGGGCAGCCGTCGAGGTGAACCAGCAGGCTCGCAGCCGCTTTGTGGCGAAGATCCAGCGCGCCCTCAACGGCAAGCTGGCAAAGCGGCGGATCGCCGTGCTCGGCCTCTCGTTCAAGCCCGGGACCGACGATGTCCGTCAGGCCGCGTCGATCGATGTTATCCGCCACCTCGAGGATCTCGGCGCCGTGGTGGTGGCCACCGACCCGGTGGCGATGGCCAACGCGCGGCCGCTGCTCCCTCGGACGGATCTCGTCGACGACCCGTACGCATGCATCGCCGGGGCCGACGCGGTGGTGGTGGTCACGGAGTGGCCGGAATACGTCGGCCTGGACTGGGCTCGAGCCGGGACCCTCGTCCGTCGCCACCTCGTGGTCGACGGACGCAACTGCCTTCCCGTGGATGAGCTGGTCGACCTCGGGTTCACGTACATCGGCGTCGGCCGGCCGATTCGCAAGCCCCGGCCGGTCAAGGGCGCGAAGCACGGCGCCAAGCCCGCTCCGGAGCTTGTCGCCGTGCCATGACCTGGGTCCCTTCGCGTGTCGTCGTCACCGGCGGCGCGGGATTCCTCGGGTCGCACCTGGCGGACCGGTTGCTCGCCGAGGGCGCCGAGGTGATCTGCGTCGACAACCTGATCACCGGCAGCAGGCGCAACGTCAGCCACCTCGAGGGAGATCCGCGCTTCACGCTGCGCATCGATGACATCTCCGCTGCCTGGAGTATCGACGGCCCCGTCGACGCGCTCCTGCACTTCGCGTCGCTGGCATCGCCGGTCGACTACCTGCGCCATCCGCTTGAGACTCTCGAGGTTGGCACGCTCGGCACCATGAACGCGCTCCGCGTGGCCGAGGACAAGGGGGCGCGCTTCCTGCTCGCGTCGACGAGCGAGGTGTACGGCGACCCGGCGGTGCACCCCCAGCCGGAGACGTACTGGGGCAATGTCAACCCAATTGGTCCGCGCAGCGTGTATGACGAGTCGAAACGCGTCTCAGAGGCATTCACGATGGCGTTCAACAGCGCGCGTGGCGTCGACGTGCGCATCGCGCGAATCTTCAACACGTTCGGGCCACGGATGCGCGAGCAGGACGGGCGCGCGGTGCCGCAGTTCATCACCCAGGCGCTGGCCGGGGAGCCGATCACGGTCTACGGGGACGGATCGCAGACGCGCAGCCTCTGCTACGTCGATGACCTCATTGAAGGCTTGATGCGCCTGCTCCGGTCCGACTATAGGTTGCCGGTCAACCTCGGCAATCCCCATGAGCTCACGATGTTGCAGCTTGCGGAGATGATTCGCGACCTCTGCGCCAGCACCTCTGCCATCGTGATGCGCCCGCTGCCGGTGGACGACCCCAAGCGGAGGTGCCCGGACGTGACGGTCGCGGAACACGAGCTCCAGTGGAAGGCAACGGTGCCGCTGGCCGAGGCCCTGCGCACCACCATCGAGTGGTGGCAACTCGCATCGCGACCAGAAGCGCCGGCCGATATCGCCAGGTAGGGTCCGAGCTAGGGACCTGCCCCGCTACCGCACTCGACGGAGCCAGCCCTTGGGGCTGTGGCTCACAAGATAGCGACGAGACCGTTCCTCGTCAACGACGAAACGATTGTCTCGGGCCACGAAGCGTTCGATCGCGCGCAACGGCCCAGGTCGCGCATGAGCGAATATCGCGAGCTCGTCGGCGCATCCGTCCTGGACGTGCATGTACTCGCCAACCTTCAGGAACTCAGCATACAGGCGCATTTCGCGTTCGACGTGCGCCTGAGAGTGGTCGCTGTCCAGCACAACGAGCACGTGTTTCGGCTGCGCCTGCTCTATGCGATCGCGCACCGTGTGCACGATCGTCTCATCAGTGGAGCTCCCTGTCAGGAACTCGATCCGTGGATGCTCGAAATCGGCAAGCTTTTCGACGTCGATTGTGAGCACGCTTCCACGACCCATGAGGTCAAATATCGACGCCATGTAAAAGGCTGAGCCACCACGGTTCGTGCCGCACTCGACGACGAAATCAACGTTGTCATGAACGATCGCCTCCTGGATCAACCAGGCATCCGTAACGTTTTGCCAAATTGGTCTCCCCAGCCAGGTGACGCGATCGAAATTGTCAGTACGTTCGATCAGAGCGGTCAGGGCGAGCCGCCTAATGACCCCGTCTGCCATCCGGGCGCGCAGGCCTTTGGCCGGACCGGTTTGCGCGATTCTCGAGAGAATACTCATGGGGAAGCTAGGATACGACCTTCAATGGCCGCACCCGCTACGTTCGTTGATGACACCCGTCACCAGCGCTTCGATGCCGATGGCACGGTGATTGCGCTCACCCCCGCAGCCTTTGACGACTGCCGTCGTCTCGGCTTCGAGCCCACGGTCGTGGAGGATCACACGCGACGATCGCAATTCTGCCGGGATCCCTCCGCGTATCACCGCTGGCAGTTGGACTGGTTGGCACGCCTGGACATCGCGAGCCACCTCGACGGCGTGGCGCGGACGTGTGCCGACTTGATCGTGCCGGCTGTGGATTCCCTGGTCATTGCGGCGAACACGCTCGCGGGCGCGATCGATACCCTCGCGCCAGCTGCGATCATCTACATCGGCCGAAACGGCCCCGCTGAATCCGGATATCACAATGGCAACCTTGCGTACTGGCCACGGCTCGGTGACGTCCCGCTGGCGGCGCGGATGCTGCCATTGATCGCGGCGTCGCGCGGTCTGACCTTCGATGCCACGACGATCGACAACCAGATCGCTGCAGGCCCGACGCCATTTGTGCGACGGGCTCGCCGGCGACTCGCGAGGATGGTGGGACCGTATCGTCGAGCGCGCTGGGGAGGCATGCACACCGGCGCGCGCCGGCCGACAACCCTGATGCTGTGGTATGCGGGCTACGGCGCAGAGCGCTTCGCGGCAGACGAGCACCGGGCTGGTCGCGACACCGTCTTCATCACGCGGGGCGACACCTCGTTTCGGATCGTCGACCCGACGCTGCCGGCGCGGCATCGATTTGGCGGGCCTGTCGACCTGACCGTCCCCGCCGTCTCGAAACTGGCGCCGCCCATTGCCGCACTGCTCGATGAGATCGACCAATGGGCGGGCGTTCCCGGTGCGGGGCGCATCCTCGAAAGCCGGCTTGCCGTCTATCTCCAGGGAATATGCACTACCGTCGCGAGGGCCGCAGAGCGGGTCGCCCCCGAGTTCCCGCGTTTCGGAATCGACCGGGTCGCCGCCGCCAATCCGAGCTCGCTCGAAGAGTTCGCATGCCTGGTTGCGGCGGGCGTCGCGGGGATTCCTCGCACCCTCGTGCAACATGGCGATCACCTGTTCTCGTACAGCTCATGGCTGGTGACACAGACGCAGAACTTTGAGCATTTCGCCGCGAGTGATCCGACCGTTCGCTCCGCTTTCGCCGCCGATGCTATCGCGCTCGGCGTCGATGCACCGGAGGTCACCAACTATGCCCCCCGAACCCGAACACTCAGGTCGAGGGCATTACGCCGCGCACGCCACCTCAGGGGCGGTGCCGGCACTATCTGTTACGTCCCGTGTTTCTTCGTCGGCGATGCGAAACGTGTTGCCAGCGGCTATTTCGACGACGCCTGGTACCACCGGTGGCATCTTCACCTCCTCAATCTCATGGCATCGAGAGCGGATCTACGGTTCATCTGGAAAGGGCTTCCATCCGTCGATCTGTCACCCGATCCCGTCCCGCACATCATCGCCGAGCGGCAACTGGCGAATGTGACCTACGAGTCGCGGGCGTTTCTGGAGGTGATCGGCGAGGTCGAGCGAGTCTTCACCGATTATCCGAGCACGGCCCTCTATGAGACGGTTCATGCTGGCAAGCCGGTCCTCGCCCTCATATTCCAGCGCTTCGCAACGCTGCGCGAGGATGCGACCGGACGATTCGATCAGGTGCTGCGTAGGTGCGACAGCGAAGAAGACGCGCTCGGCCACCTCCGCGGATTCCTGGACGCCAGCCCCTCCGCCTGGGTGCTGCCGGTCGAACAGATCGCGGTCACTTGATGACCCGTAGTTTGAACGTCAACTCGTCGAGCGGCAGCAGCGGCGCAACGTGCTGCTCGTACCGATCCGGCCATCGGGTCGCCGCCCGAGCGAGCAAGCCGCGAATTCCGCGATTCGGGAAGCGCTCGTTGAACGTAACGCTGTCAACAGCATAGCCAGCATGCGAGTACCCGTACTGGGTAAAGAAGGGATGGCTCGGATCAAAGTACGCCATGGATCCCGATGTGAAGGCGTGCCGGTGAGTCGGGTCGAGTGCCGCCCAGCGCGATCGGAAATAGGGAACATCGATCCGTACTCTGCACCCGCTTTGCCCGATGCGATGGACCTCTTGCAAGGTCGCGATGACGTCGTCGAGATGCTCGAGCACATTGTCGAGATAGATCGCTTCGGCGCTCGACGTTTCGAATGGGTACGGGAAAACGTTGAGGTCGTGGATAACATCGGCGCCCGAGGTGGGATTGACGTCGACACCGATAGCGCCGCGGTGTTTCGAAGATCCGCAACCAAGGTCGAGAATCAATTCAGCGACCGATCAGCACGAGCCATTCCGACTGACCGGTCCCGTCCCGATAGCAGCGACCGGTAGGTGCGCCAGTACTCGCTGACCACCTCGCCCGGGGTGAAATGGGTCTCGTAACGGTGCCTTCCTGCCTTCCCCATCGCCGTCCCGCGACCGGGAACGTCGAGGACGTCGGCCAGCGCCTCGGCGAGACCCGCAGCGTCGCCCGGCGCAACCAGCCGCCCAGTCACCTGGTCGATGACCTGATCGGGGATGCCAGCGACTCGGGTGGCCACGACAGGCCGACCGGCCGCCATGGCTTCGAGAATTACAATTGGGAAGTCCTCGTTGCCGATCGACGGAAGGACAACGACGTCGGCGACCTCGTAGAGCGACCATGGATCGGGATGTTCCCCCAGGAACCGGATCCGGTTTGTCACGCCGAGCGATTTGGCCAGGCTCTCGAGCGCTGCTCGTTCCGGGCCGCTGCCGGCGATCACGACCATGAGGTCAGCAGACGATGCTGGTAGATGCTGCAGCGCCTCCAGGAGATAGCGGTGGCCCTTGCGGATCTCGAGTCGTGCCACCACCAGCGCGATGCGGGTGCCTCGCGCGATGGCCAGCGCCTTCCGCGTTGCCGACGCGGTGGCCGTCGGACGACGCTGAACCACCGCGTTGGGAATCACCCGATGTCGAGCCGCTTTCAGACGAAGAACACTTCGCAGGGCGTCACCGGCAGCATTGGATCCCGTGACGAACATGCTTGCCGACCGGGCAACCATTCGATCGAACGGATAGTCCAGCACACGCCCAGGCGTCCGGTATGGATACGCGATGTTGTTGACCACGTAGAGACTGGGGATGCCGGCAAGGCGGGCGGCGATGGCCGCTGCGTTGCACGAGATCGCCCCCGGAAAGCCGCCGTTGTTGATGTGGACGACGTCCGGGTGGCTGCGCCGGAGCTCCGCATACATGCGACCGACGTCCAACAGAAGGCAGACCTGCTTGACCGGCAGCAGTGAAACGCCGCCGCGAAGCGCGCGCGCGACTCGCGGCGAACGGCCGCGCGACACCGCGACTTTGAGGTCGGCGGGATCCGGGAGCCGCAACCGTCGTCGCGCGACTGCGGGCGCCAACTTCGTCCGCAAACCGTCGTCATACTCGGCCCAGCCGCGGTAGGTGAACACCGTCTCAACCGAGGGTTCATCTAGCGCGGCGCTCAACAGAACCATGAGGGTCGTCTCACTGCCGCTGAACCAATAGTTGTCCGTGTGATAGTGAATGCGCACTTGGAGGCCCTAGACGATGCTGTGGCCGGACGGCTCGCCGCGCGGATTTGAAATCATGGGCCTTGAGGAGAGATGAGCTGAGCGAGCACGACCTGCGGCAAGCGTCGTCGGCAAGGATCCGGCTTGGGCTCTACAGTCACGCTTCGCGGATCGGCGGGGCGGAAACCTACCTGCGAGATGTGGCGTTGGGCATGGACCCAACCATCTTCGACGTGCACGTCTTCGTTCCTCCGTGGCAGGAATTCATCGAGTTCCTGGGCATCGCCGGGACACCCGGTGTGGCCCTGCATATAGTGAGGGTAGTCGAGCCCGCAACCGTCTTCACCGATGACAGATCCTGGCAACCCGGTCTGCGGCCGCCACCGAGCTTCGGGACGGAATCGTCCGCTTCTCGGGTCCGCCGCGTAGCCCTGGCCATGCGCCTTCCACCGCCGGCGTTGCGACTCGGTCACGACGCCCTGCGGTACCTCACCATGCCGGTGAACCGGCCGCGGCTGGCGGCCGCGTTTGCGCCATATGACCTGGACGTGCTCCACGTGATCAACGGGGGGTATCCCGGGGCGGCCAGCGCCCTGGCGGCTGTCCTCGCGGGGCGACGAACCGCCCGGCGCCGGGTGATGACGGTCTGCAGCACCGCGATGCCGCGGAGCATCCTCGAACCGGTAGAGCGCCTCGCAGACAGCCGTGTGCAGGGCTGCCTGGACTCGGTGATCGTGCCCGGGAGGAGACCAGGAGCCGCCCTCGTTCGCCGTGGTTTCCGTCGAGACAAGATGGAGATCATCCCCTGGGGCGCGCGTTCGTTGCCAGCGGTGATCGATCCTGGAGCTCGTTTCCGTCTGGATTTGCCGAGTGAGGGTCCCGTCATTGTCTGCCTGGCGAACTTCACCCCGACCAAGGGCCAACGAGTGGTCGTGGATGCGATGCCGGCGCTCGTCGCGCAGTTCCCCGGCATCCGCGCGGTGCTCGCGGGGGATGGACCGGAGCTCCGAGCTGTGCGCGACCGCGCCGATGCCCTCGGGCTCGACGGCAGGGTGCGCTTTCCAGGACCGTTCACCGAGCCATGGGATCTGCTCCGAGCCGCTGACGTTTTCGTCCTGGCCTCGGAGATGGAGGGCCTGCCGCTCGTCATCCTCGAGGCGATGAGCCAGGGAGTACCCGTTGTCGCTACCGATGTCGGCGGTATCCCCGAGGCGGTGATCGATGGCGAGACAGGATTCCTGATCGCCCCGAGAGACGCGGGCGCGGTCACGAGCGCGGTTGCTCGAATTCTCGGGGCCCCGCTCCTGGCGCAGCGCATGCGCCAAGCGGCCCTGGCCCGTTTCGAGCAGCGATTCACGATGCAGTCGATGCTTGATAGCCACCGCGCGCTCTATATGCGCCTGGCCAGTGCAGGCTGAGCGCAGCATGACAATTGCCCTTAGACTGCGCTGAATGCGTTCCGGACCGGAGCTCGCCCTGCCGGAGCGGGTCGAAACGAACGAAGGCCATTGGGCGGCCTATGACGCGGCGGGGATCAACCGGCTGCTGGCCGTCGAAGATCGGCACTTCTGGTTCCGCGCTCGAAACCAGATCATCGCCGCGCTAGTTCGGGCGCCGATCCGCACCCTCCCGGAGGGTTTCCGCATCCTCGAGGTGGGATGTGGCAGCGGCAATGTGCTGCGGGTGCTCAAGGCCGTGGCTGCGGACCGGGGCAGCGTCGAAGGACTCGAAGTCAGTGCCCCGGCCGCGGCGGCGGCGCGGATTCGGACGGGTCTCTCGGTCACCAACGGCTATCTGACCGATCTTGATGCGCCTGAGCCCTACGACCTCATCGCTGCATTCGATGTGCTCGAGCACATCAGGGATGAGCATGCCGTGCTGGCTCAGATGCGAGCGCGACTCAAGGAGGGAGGTCGCGTCATTCTCACCGTTCCCGCTCACCCGGCTCTGTGGAGCGCCTTCGACGTCGCCTCGGAACATATGCGGCGGTACACGCCGACGGGCCTCACCCAGGCGTTGGGCAAGGCCGGTTTCGAGGTCGAATATCTCAGCTACTTCATGTCGCTGCTCTTCCCTGCGATGTGGCTGCGCCGTCACCTCCTCAAGGCTGACCGAGACGACCTTGCGGTGGTGTATGACTCGGAATTCCGGATCGTTCCGGGAATCAACCGGGTGGCATACGAAATACTCCGGCAGGAGTCACATCTGATTCGAAGGGGACGTCGGCTGCCTTTCGGGACCTCGCTCGCGGTGATCGCTCGGACGGCCCCCATATAGCCACGCCGCGCGATCAGGTATTGAGGGCCGCCGCGGGATCAACCTGAAGCAGCCGTCGTCGCGAGTACTCCGCAGCGGTCATGTCCAGGCCACGATGAAAGTCGGTTGGCGCATATGGGATCAGGGAGCTGAGACGTCTGATATCGAGGACGACGGATCGAACATCAAACCCCCGTCTCGGTCTATGGTCCACGATCGCGGACGTGCCGACGGAGCGGCTGATGGCGTCCAAGATCTCGAGCACGGTGTGTCCCTGCCCCGAACCCACATTGACGGTTCCCACGTCGATCCGATCTTCGACGACGCGAGCCACGACCGAGGCAACGTCGTCAACCAGCACGTAATCCCGCAAGGCCTTTCCGTCGCCGAAGATGGATACCGGGAGCCCGCGGTTGATGCGGTCCAGGAAGATCGCGACGACGCCCTGGTCCCTGTCGGATGCCTGACCGGGACCGTAGACGTTGGCGCATCGAAGAATGTTCAGCGGCGTGCCAAAGCGCCGGGCATAGGCCTGGGCGCACGTCTCGGCGGACAGATGCAACGCACCGTAGGTCGAGATGGGCAGCGCGGGCTCGCTCTCGTCAACCGGAAGTCGATCAGGATCGCCGTAGACCGCACCTCCGGAGGACAGGTACGTCAGTGCGACATGCGGGCGCTTGCTCAGCGCTTCGTTGACCGCCAGCAGCGGCAGCAATATTGCCGTGGCAGCCTTGGAGGGATCGGCCGCCGCTGCCGGGGGCGTGATTCCACCCGCGCAGAACACGACGTGATCGACATCGAGCAGCGCCTCCTCGAGGACATCCGGCCGGCGCGCATCGCCGACGACGATGCGAACGCCGGCACGGCGAGCTGCCTCGGTACGCCACGTGGCTGAGCGTGTCAAGCCCGTCACGCCCAATCCATCGGCCTTCAGTCTCTTGCCGATCGCATCGCCCAAGAACCCCCAGCCAAGAATCAGGATCTGACGTTGCTCCGGCTCCACTCCAACCATCCGCAAGAGTATAGACGCGACCCGCGGGCGTTACTGTCGAAAGACAGTTCGTCGTAAGCAGACCTTGCTCCGGGCATGCCGCATGGTTCGCGTCACACGTCACGAGACTGAGTCGTCGTCGGTGGACTCTCCAACCACGTACGTAGGGCGATCCATTAGGCGGAAGTGCATGCGGGCCACGTACTCACCCATGATGCCGAGGATCACCAACTGGACACCGGCGAAGATCGCGATGATCGACGCGAGAAACGGAAACCCCGGGACCGAGTTGCCGCCGACGAAGAAACGAATGACCACCACGGCAAAGACGACGATGCCGAAGATCGTGAATAGAAAACCGATCGTGCTCGCGATTCGCAACGGGCGGCTCGTGAATCCGGTGATCATATTGGTGGCATGCTGAACGAGGCGTCCAAACGTGTAATTCGATCGCCCCTGCGATCGCGGCTCCTGACGGACGCGAACTGCCGCGAAGCGATTGGTTGCCCAGGTCAAGAGCACATCAACCGACATGTCCGGACTCTGGAACCGCTCGAATGCTCGACGAAGATCGGTGCGGAAAACACGAAAGGAGCTCACGCTTCGTGCCGCCGGTGTACCCATGGCCTCCTCGAGCGCGTATTTCGTGATCCGCGAGGCAGCGGACCGCCAGAGGCTGTGTTGCTCGGATATGGGCGATCCATAGACGACATCAACATCGTCGGTGAGGCCGTCGACGAGACGAGCGATCTCCTCCGGTGGGTTCTGGAGATCGTCATCGAGCGTGACGATGTACTGAAATCTAGCGGCTCGAATTCCCACTAACAGAGCGTTGTGCTGGCCGAAGTTGCGCATCAGTCGGAATCCGCGAACCCGCCGGTCGTCCCGCGCGGCGTCGGCGATGACCGACCAACTGCCGTCAGGGCTACCGTCATCGACCAGAATGATCTCATACGCGGGGACGATGGCCTGAAGTGCAGCGGTCAGCCGAGGCAGCAGCAGCGGCAAGCTCTTCTCAGCGCGATGCACGGGAATCACAGCCGAAATCCCGGGGGCGAGCAGCGATGGCGTCATGTGTCTATCCAACCGCGATGATGGTTGCGTCGCTATTGCTGAACACGACTCTCCCCAGCCCGAGAACGGCGGCGTCCGCGCCGCCATGGATGCGGTCAACGAAGAGAAAGCGCACCCCGTACTGTTGAGTCAAGATGGCTAATGCTTTCGCATCCGCGTGGTCAAAAACGGCGTCGTTCAGTCGCGCCCGATCCAAGAAGTTGACCTCTGCGGGTGTGGATACTCCAACGGTGATTCCGTAATCGTCGGGATTGTAGGATTCCACGAAGACCTGTCGCTCCGAGAACGCGGAATAGTCTTGATTCCGTCCGTCGGTGCCCGCAGCGTCGATCCAGTGATTGCTCACCGCGAACACAGTATCGACTGACGTATGGTTCTGCAACCACTGGAGTGCCAGCAGCAGATCCGGCGTGATGCCCCGCACCCTTTGGGGGTCCGGTTGGGTGATGGTGATCGGACGACCCGATAGGAACCGTCCAACGGTCGGGGCAAGTTGAATGGGTGTCGTCAGCGCGGCAGCGGCAACCAAAGGAATCAACCCCACCAGAAGCACGCCGGGCGACGGCAAGTGGCGCGTTCTTGAGTAGCTGACAACCGCCGCGACGAAGACGAGATACATGACGGTGATCGCGCCGTATCGCAACACGAGTCCGCCGTGGGCGAGGGTGGGCGACGTCACCGCGGAGACCGCGAGGATGAGCGCCACCCAGCCCACAAAGGCAAGAATGACGGCCCTCGTTGCAGAGGCGCCCATGGACCTGACATCCAACCAAGCCAGGCGCAGACCGGCGGCAGCGACGATGAAGCCCGCTGCGTAGCCCGTGTCCTGGAAATACAGCTCGCTGGAGCCCACCTGATGGAAAAGACTGGCAATGAGTATTCCTCCTCCAAACAGGCACAAGCACAACGTGTAGCGGGAGAGCTGAACTCGGTGCCGCCGTCGGAGGAGATAGAGCATCCCGGCAAAGGGGAGCAGCTCGCCGGCGAGGCCCGCGATGTAGGCAAAAGGAACGACAACCGCTCGAAGACGGCCGCTTGAGATCTTGTCGGCGACCTTCACGGGCATGGTGTACTGGAGCGAAACGAGTGGTTCAATCACGGTGCCGGGGACACCCCCGCCGTACACGATTGCGAATGTCGCTCCGAAGATCGCGATCCCCAATCCAAACACCAGCAGCGCGTTCGCGGGAACGGTGCGTTTGGTGACGAACACAACCACCGCGTACAGGCCGGTGCCTACGACAACGACGGGGAGGATGGTGGCCTTGGCTCCCGATGCGCCGATCATCAGCAGCCCGATCAACGCCCAGGAACGAACGTCCGAGGATGTTCGCCACGTTGTCGCCTGGAGGCGCTCCGCGATCACGTAGAGCAACGCCAGGAAGAACGTCAGTCCGAACGGAAACGTCCAGCTTGCCCAGAGGTGAAAGCTGAAGGAATCAAAGAACGGCGATGCTCCCGGTCCGGCTGCATCCGTGGTGAGATCGAGCTGTCCCAGAAAGAATGCGACGACGATCGCGAGCACGCCGACCCAGGCACTCCGCCCGATAGATCGGCCAGCAACGAAGAGTTGACATCCGATCACAAGGATCGTCGGAACGAAGTCCAACCTGAAGGCGATGGTCGTGATCGAGATGTTGGTGACCTGGTTGATGGCCGCCATCTGATAGAAGACGAACCACTGGTAGTGCAAAGGCACGCCCGACAGTCCCGGGCTGGTGGGCGGCCAGTGATTTCTGACCTCCGCGATGAGCCCTATGAAGTTGGGGAAGTCGACGTAGTACGACACCGATCGCGCCAACGAAGGCAGCGGCACAGTAGGAAGGAAGTCGAGGCAGATGTAGCCAAGTCCCAACGACAGCGCCGCTGCCAGCATCCACATCAGGCGTGACGACACCTCGTCTCCCCCAGAACCCATCGGGCCGCGGCCAGGGCGCCTCCAGATCCAGAACGCGCTAGCGACGACCACGACGATCGGGTAGGCCACGAAAAGGCCGCGCAAGCCGATCGCCGCGGTGGCGCTGAATGCAAGGATCTCCAGGGTCTGCCCAAGCGGCCAACCGAGGGCCACCGCGAGCAGCCACCCTTGTCGCCCTCTCAGCGCCCAGAGCAACGCTGTTCCAGGGAGCATGATGAAGGCCATCTCATATCCCAGGAATTTGGCGATGTCGCCCGAGCCGACGCCGGAGATGAACCAGATCACCAGTACGATGGCGAAGACCAAGCCAGCTGGTCCGAGAGCGCGACCCCGCATCGGGGGAGTATCGCTCAAGGTCAATTCAAACAGCCCTTTGGTCAGCCCCTGCGCATCGTTCTGAGACCTGGCCCCTCGAGGATGGATCCCAAAGCCGTGGAGACCACGCCGGCGGCGCGCAACGAAGCAGAATGCCGGTGACGTCAGGCCGCCCAGGAGGCAAGGTGACCGGCGTTTGTGTCGAGCGGTGCTGCGAAAGACGGGGCAAGCTCCGTTTCCGTGTCTCTGAAGGTGCCACGTCGCCCCAAATGGGTGGTGCCTGGAAACCCCCTGCCTCCTGGCTCATACACGTTTTCTCGCGGTCAGGTCCTGGATGCCTCTTCGACCATCTCGAAGTCAGTCAGCTCGAACCTTCGGCCGAGCCGTTCGAGCATTGGAGCGACCCAGCCCCGAGTCTCGGCGTCGAGCAGCGCCAATGGATCGTCGGCTAGGAGCGCGACCCAGGAACGGACCAGGTCGCCGACCGGAGCCCAGAAGCACCTCTCCCGTGCTCCCGGCACATCTTGGACGATGCCCTGCGCCGCAGCCGTCTCATACAACCGTGGCCACGCATAGTTGCACGGCCGGTTCATCGGCCTCACGTGAGACCGCAGAATCGTCTTCCACCGATGATCGCCATCGATAACCTCCCCTGGGAAGTCCTTGTCGTAGCGGTACACCGGGGCACCGGAATAGGCCTCCGCGAAGTGGATGATCGTCGCTGCGGCCCACGGGGCGCCATACCAAAGAATCGAACCGTTGACTGCGTACAGCGCCGCGAAGACAGACTCGGGGCCAAACGGGTTTACCACGGCTGGCACAGCTGAAGCAGGTCGCGGGGGAACCCCGACTCCGCAGACAGAGAACATTGGGACGCGCGTGCGCCATTGAGCGCGGCTGACGCGGAAGTACTCTGAGATGGGCCCAAGCTCGGAGCTGTCGCTCAGCACGTTGAACACGCCCGACCGCGGAAAGGCGTAGTTGAACGTCGGAACCCAGATGTCTCGACCGCCGGCGATCGCTGCAACGCGCTGGAGGTGGGCCTGCAGCAACTCCATCCGGCTGGTCGTCCGTGGTACCAGGCTGCGGGCAGCCAGCGCGTCGGAATGGACCAACACGGGCCCTGCCGGGGCGGTCGTGGGAAGCGTGATGGGCGCGTGCGGGGTCACGTCAGTCGTTGCATGACCGCATCCAAGATCATCTCCAAGGAGACGAGCTTGGGGAAATCACTCTCATCGAAGCGAAGATCAAAAGTGTCCTCGACCGAGTAGATGACTTCGACTTGCCGAAGGGAGTCCCAAACCGGGTCGTCGGACGCGGCCGCATCCTGCGCAGCGGACACCGGGTGTCCGAGAACGCTGGAGACTATTCGCGCAATCTCTGCTCGCACCTCATCGCGGCTTGCTCTACCCATGACCCGCGTCCGCGTCCCCATCCCACTGAATGATCACACCATCAGGCGCGATTGATGCGCTCTCGATGACCACCGATCCTCCATCCCCGACCAGAGGTCCGGAGCAGCCGGCCAGCCAGTCAAGCGCCGGGCCGTTGCGAGGACCTCGGCGCCAATCCACTGTCACCGACGACGTCGGCAGTTCGATCAGCATGCGCCGCACACACTCAAGGATCATTGTTCCCTCGAGCTGGCGTCCGAGGGCTCGGCAGCTGATAGCTATTTCATCGATATGCAGGACAGCTCTATCGCGTCGCGCGAAGATGGCGGCGACTACGCCGCTGTCAGACAGCCGGTCAGCGAGCGCTACCGTCGCCACGCGCCGTTCGTGATCGTCGAGATACCGCGCTGCTTCAGCGGCGGTGAATCGGTGAAGCGCGGTATTGAACTGATTGGTCTTGGTCGACAGCTCATGGAGGCGCTCGACGAGATCGTCCGGATTCATCCGGAATCGTAGACTTGCTCCCAGCGCGCGGCGATAAGCCACTTCATCACTCGCACCCGCAAGCTCAGCGGCACGAATGGCCGAAGCCTGTATATCGTGGACTCGCTCACTATCTTCAGCGCCAACGTGGAATCGGAACAGGCCTGGATATAGCCTCAGGCACTGCCGGGTCGCGGCAGGATCCGTCGCATGCAGGCAATGCACGCCCGTCTCGGAGGCCACATGGGCGAGCTCGCCCGCGTTGTCATCGATGAGCAGCATCGAGCCGGGATGAATTCGAAGCCTATCTGCAAGCGCGAGGATTCCCTCCGCCTTGTCGTCCCAAGTGGCCATGGTCGCAGCCAAGTCGCCTTCGTGGATTTCAAGCGCCCCGCCCGCCGCCAACAGCTGAGAGACATCTCGCGGATCGTTTCGGGATGCTATCGCCAAGAACACGCCGCGGCGGCCCAGTTCGATCAAATCCAACTGCAGTTTTCGGTGTTCGTCGGTCACTACAATCCCGTCTACGCCGTCCTCCGACAACACTCCGGTGTACAGGGTGTTGTCCAGATCGAGCACGACTGCCTTGATGCGCACACCCAGCGCTGCTGGGATCCACTGGAGTCCCAGGGCCTGAGCGGTGAGAACCGTCGCCTGCCGACTGAGTGAGTTCCCGGCAATCGCCGTGCTCCGGGGATCGAGGTATGACGCCCCGAGCGACGTGGCAATCTCCGATTGTTCACAAACATACACCCCTGCCATCGCTCCGGCGGACATCCGAAGCGCCTCATTGAATGCTTTGGCGTCGTCGGTGTTTGCCGGCCAATCGCAGACCAGGATTGGTGCGGATGATCGGCTACGGAGAGTCACGATCCTTTGGGTCAACCAGTGTGCGAGTGGACTCGCACCGTCGTTATACCGATTGAAGTCGATCCAGACCATCTCCAGGTCCGCTGAACCATCGCTGTCGACAGACAGACTGTCGTCATATTCGCTGTATGTAACATCGGCGATGACGCCGGCGAATGCGAGGAATGGCTTGAGAACCCTCTCGACAAGCTCGAACGACTGGTTCCGATGCACCCTGACGGTCACGCGGTCGGTTGGCCAGGGGCACTCCAACGAAATCAGATCTATGTAGCGCGGCGATCTCGCAAAAATCACGCTCTGTCGCGCCGCCTTCTCCAGGCAGATGCTTACCCGCTCGGCGGGGCTGGCGGCAGGTTGTGCGTTAAGGATCATGACGCGACGCCCGCGACAACGGCGGGCCTGCGTCGGAATAACTCGGCGTCCAGGCGATGGCCGACTGCCATCCCGGTCCGGGCGCGGAGGACCGAATTCAGGGTGTGAGCGTGCCTCACACGCCCATGCATCCGACGAGGGCTCATCAACTCCGCGGCACTCGCGATGCGAGGCCACGGGAGGCACTTTCGGCATAGCACACCGCTTCTACCACCGCAGTAAGAATATCCTACTCTCGGACTCAGAGGTCATTGGCAACCGGCCGGTGCAAAGCAGGACACGTGGAGGTGATGCCATGGGAGAGGTGAGAGTTCCCGCTCAGGACATGTACGACTTCGTGCGCGACCTCTTCCCGGTTTGCCGCAGTCTCACCGGTGACGGCGTGCGCCAGACGCTCAATGCGATCCGCAGCCAGTTGCCGGATCTCAGCATTTATGAGGTGCCCTCGGGGACGCAGGTGTTCGACTGGACGGTTCCAGATGAATGGAACATCAGAGCTGCGCGGCTGCTTGGTCCACGCGGTGAAACCATCGCTGACTTCGCCGACAACAATCTGCACGTCGTGGGGTACTCAGAGCCCGTCGACGTCACGCTGACACTTGGGGAGCTCCAGGAGCACCTCTACTCGCTTCCGGACCTTCCGGACGCCATCCCGTATGTCACGTCGTACTACAAGCGCGCTTGGGGTTTCTGCCTGCCCGACAGAGTGCGCGGGGAGCTGACGAACGGCTTGTACCGTGCCGTTATCGACTCGACCCTGGCGCCAGGGAGCCTGACGTACGGGGAGCTACGCGTCAAGGGGTCGACCAATGAAGAGATCTTCCTTTCGACCTATGTCTGCCACCCGTCTATGGCCAACAATGAACTGTCCGGCCCTGCAGTCACAACCTGGCTGGCAAAGTGGCTGACGAGTCATCCGCGCCGCTACGGCTACCGGGTCGTGTTCATTCCGGAAACGATTGGCTCATTGACATACATGAGCACGAACCTGGAGGAGATGACAGCGAACATTGTCGCCGGCTTCAACCTCACGTGTGTCGGCGACGATCGATGCTTCTCGTATCTGCCGAGTCGATTGGGGCGCACCCTGGCCGATCGCGCCGCGATGCACGTTCTCAGGCATCTCGCTCCCGGCTATGTCCACTACTCATTCCTGGATCGCGGAAGCGATGAGCGCCAGTACTGCGCCCCAGGCATCGATCTCCCCGTGTGCTCAGTGATGCGATCGAAGTACGCAGAATATCCCGAATACCATACGTCGCTGGACAACCTGGAACTGGTGACAGCACAAGGGCTCGGGGCGTCGTACGAAGTGTATCGTCGGATTCTCGAGTGTCTGGAGGCGAACGACACCTTCGAGTCAACGACGCTCGGTGAACCACAGTTGGGGCGGCGTGGACTGTACCCGACAACTTCGACTAAGGGATCCGGTTTGAAGGTTCGGAACATGATGAATCTTCTTGCATACAGCGATGGGGAGCATGACCTCCTCAGTATTGCGGAGATTGTCGGGATCCCGATGTGGGAACTGCTCGAGACGGTTGAGGGGCTTAAGGGCCACGGGGTTCTGGTGCGGTCCGCCGACCGCAGGTCAGCTGCCTCCGCTCAACCCTCCCAAATCAGAAAGGACGTCGTGGGCGAATAGGAGGAACGCTGGAGGCGGACTGACCCCAAGCCGAGGACTTCTCGGAGTGCGACCGTTTCTCCGGGCAACGCCGCAAAACATGCTTCATCGAACCCGATGACGGAGCCGCGCGTCAGATGGGGCCGGATGGCGACCAAAGCATCGCGCGTCGGCTTATAGATGTCCATATCGAAGTACGCGAGCGCGACCACCGTCTCGGGATGCCTTCCCAGGTATTCCGGCAACGTTTGTGACACGTCTCCCTTGACGAGTTCGAACTTTCGAAGGTGCGATATCGGGCTCTCACTTTCGTGATACACGAGAATGTCTTCCAGCGTCCGTTCCCAACCGTCCGTGACCGAGTAGGCTCCGGCCATTACCGCTGGGTTGGCTCCATCCTCCGCAGAGACTTCGGGGAAGCCCGTGAACGTGTCGAAGCCGACTAGCTGGCGCGTGTGGTTGTAGGGCTCGTACAAGCCTCGGAAAACGCTGAAGAGAGCCAGGTTCTGGCCCCACCTCGTACCGAACTCCATGACGACGCCGTGGACGTCGAGTGCACGCTTGTAGAGGTCATGCATGAACAGGTAGCGTGCCCATTGTTGGCGCCGTACGAAGAGTCCTAGATTTGCGAGCAATTCCTCTTCGGGGATCGCGGCCGAACGAAGCAGGCGCGCAAACGCGGCGCGCCTCGTGCGTTCGTTCTCGGACTGCATCGAGAGAACATTGAACTTCAGATCGCCTGTCGTATCGACCATACGCCGGGTAGGGTAACAAGGCGACGGCAGGGGTAGGGAGACCCAGACCCGACGCGACCCCCATCGCCACGGGCATGCGGGGAGGGGCTCGTCTGACGGGTAGGCGGGGATCCCAGCGCCGTGAGCGGTGGTTGGCGTCGTGCTCTGTGGCAGGAAGAGTTGGACCTCAAGAGGGCTCAGCTGTCCGCAAAGGTCAAACTGATTCCGACCCAGACCGTCGAACACCTCGATGTCGAGCTGCGGCGGGCGAGCACGTCTCGCCACTCCCTCACCGGTCGATCCAGCACCGAGGAGATCGTCCGAAAGGCGTCGCTGGCCCCGTTCGAACAGCGATTCACTTTGCGGGGGATGCCGCGAGTCGCATCGTGACTTGTACCTCAGGCTCGCACGCCCGTCCTAACCCACCGCCACGATGGTGGCGTCCTGGTTGGTAAACACCACCCTGCCAAGTTGCAGCACCGCTGGATCGGCATTGTGATGGAGGCGATCGATGAGCAGGTACCGCACGCCGTAGTGGTCGATCATGACACGCAACGCGGCCTCATCTGCGTGGTCGAACACCGCATCACTCAACATCACCCGATGCAGGAATGCCTCAAAGGCCGGCGTCAGCGGTGGGTTGTCGAGTCCGTAGTACTCCGGGTTGTACGCTTCCACGAACACTTCGCGCTCCGCAAAGGCTGAGTAGTAGAAGTAACGCCCATCGGTCTGTCCCGGATCGGTCCAATGGTTGCTGACTGCAAGGATCGTGTCTGTGGGGGTATTCTCCCGCAACCAATTGAGGGCCACCAGAAGCCCCGGGGTCAAGCCGCGGACGGTATGCGGGTCTGCGGCTGTCACGGTGATCGGTTGGCCGGTGAGTACCCTCTCCGCGATCGGTGCCCGTTCAACGGGTGCATCGAGGGCGCTGATCGCCAGGAGCGGAATCAATCCGATCGCGATCAAGCCGGCTCGTGGCGGACGGTGTCGTCTGAGTACGAACGCCGAGACCAGGACGAAGATGACGGCCGCCGCCGCGATGGCGCCGTAGCGCAGGAGAAGCCCCGCTGGATGTGCGAGTGACGGCGATATCACGACAACGGCAGCTGCGACGAGCGCAAGCCACGCGAGGAATGCAACACCGGCAGCGCGAACGGAGATTGGAATGTCGCCTCCGAGATCCAGCCATGCCATACGCAGCCCCGCCGCGGCCACGATGGTCCCAGCTACATATCCCGTGTCGAGAAAATACTCTTCACTGAACCCGATTTGGTGGACGACATTGGCGATGAGAACGCCCGCGGCGAGGAAACACAGGCAAAGCGTGAATTGGGGCATCTCCGCCCGGTGCCGCCGCCGGAGCAGATACAGCGCTCCCACGAGAGGGAGCAGTAAGCCGGCAAATGCGATGGCGTATCCGATGAGCCGCGCGAGATCACGCACGACGTGGTTTGAGATGTTGGCAGCAACGGTCTCCGGCACCGTACGGTTCAGAAAGGCCAGCGGATCGATCTCCGTTCCGGGGACACCGCCACCGTACACAATGAGGAAGGTCGCCGCGAAGATGACAATTCCGAGCACGATGGCGACAAGCGCATTTATATTTATCGCACGCTTGCGCCATATATCGAGTGCCCCGTACAGCGCTGTGCCCGTGATGACAATCGGGAGAACGGTGGCTTTCGCTCCTGACGCACCGATCATCAAGAGTGCAACGAGCACCCACGCGCCGAAATCCTGGCCCGAACGCCATGAGGCAGCCCGCAGCCGCTCGGCAAGCAGATAGAGCAGAGCAAGGAGAAATATCAATCCAAACGGAAACGTCCAGCTTGCCCAGAGGTGAAAGTTGAACTCGTCGAAGAATGGACGCTGTCCGAGGAGGTCCTGCGTAAGGTCGAGAGGTCCGAGCAGGAACGCAACGATGATGGCGAGGACGCCGGTCCACGGCGATCGGCCAATGAGGCGACCTACCACAAGGAGCTGACATCCGAGGACGAGAAGTGTGGGGATGAAGTCCAACCTCAATGCAATGGTCGGTATCGACACTCCAGTCACCTGACTGACCGCAGCCATGTGGTCGAAGACGAACCATTCGTAAGGGAGCGGGTATCCCGATAAGCCGGGGCTCGTGGCAGGCCAGTGGTTCTTGGCCTCTGCGACCAAGCTGATGAAGTGCGTGAAGTCGGGCACATACGCAACCGCTGTCGTGGTCGATGGCAACGGTACGAGAGGAATGAACGCGGCCGCGATGTAGACGAGGCCGAGCGACATTGCCGCTGCTCCCGTCCAGAGCAGCGGGCTCGACAACCGCTCTCGGCCAACCTCGTCGGACGCTGGAGACCATCTTCTCCATACGAGTAGAACGCACGGCACCACGACCACGATCGGGTAGATGACAAAGAGACCTCGTGAGCCGACTGCGGCGGTCGCGTCGAATGCGAGGATCTCCAGAGCCTGGCCGAGCGGCCAGCCGAGTGCGATGGTCAGTAACAACCCATGCCGTCGTCCTCGCACCGCCCAGACGAGTGCCGCCCCAGGGAGGAAGACGAAACCGATCTCGTATCCAACAAACTTGCCGATATCGATCGGACTCACGCCGGAGACGGTCCAGATGACCACGGTCACCGCGATGACGAAGGCTGCTGGTGCTATCCCACGGCGCGGCATCGGGGAAGTATCGCGAATGGTCGAGCGATCCGCCGGCCGAGGCCTGGTTAGCCCCTGCCTATCCCTCTGAGACCGGGACCCAGGAGGATGAGTCCCATAGCGGCCCAGACCACGCCGGCGGCGCCACAGCGAAGCAGAATACCGGTGACGTCGAGCCGCCCGGATGTGAGCTGAGCGGCGTTGGTGTCGAGCAGGATGGTCCCGACGACCGCTACTGCAATGACGCCGGCGAGCTTGGCGTAGAGCCGAAAACGCAGCCCTGGGTCGTCGGTCCAGATGTAGGAAGCGGCGGTTTCGAAGATCACGATCGCGACGGCGAACTGTATCCAGACATCGTTCGCCGCAACCGCCTGAGCACCCCAGCCCATCCGGAGGACGAAGATGTTTGCGCCGACATTGACCAAAAGTGCCACAGTCCAGATCGACAGGTGCCGTCGCTGACGGTTCACACGTTTGGAGTCGAGCACCAGCGATGGGACGGTTGCGATCGGGAGGAGCAGGATGGTGAGGGCAAGGATGTCGAACAGCCGGATCGACGGTTGGAAACTCGGTAGGAATGCCCCGACCAATGGGGCGAAACCGGCCTGCCCCAAGCCTGCCGTGGCTCCGGCGATGACCGCCAGGGTGAGCGTGATCCGCTCGGCATGTCGGGACCAAATTGGGCCGGTTGCGCCGCGCGAGAGCTCGCGCCAGATGTTGGGCAGGAGCACCGCCTGAATGCCCCCGATCGCGCTCGTGGCAACGGCCACCGGCGCGGCGGCGAACGAATACAGTCCGAAGGTGGCAGCTTTGGTTGCGAGCGCCACCGAGGTGCTGCCGACCAAGCGGTAGGCCCAGTAGACCTCTGCCAGTAGCCCAAGCGGAAACCCGACGCCCAGGAATGAACGCGCGAGGTCAGCGTCGAATGACCGACGAAGACCCAGCGGCGGGCGGAACGCGAAATATGTCAGCGCCGTCACGACCGACGTCACCACGGGTGCAAGGAATATCCCCGCCGTCCCGATGGTGGCGACGAATCCAATCAGCAGGACGGGACCAAGGGTCGCCTGCGCGAACGCCACCTTGCCGACCACGTCGAATCGACGACGCGCCGACCACAGCGTGGAGAGGAACGTGCCACCGCTCGACGCGACCACCGCGACAGGTGCGATGAAGAATCCCAGCTGACGCACCCCGGACCCCAGGAAGACTCCGACGATGGCGATCACGATGCCGGGAAGCGCTGAGACAATCAGCTCGACGGACACGCCGACGTTCTGGGCGCGACGTGCCTCACCGTCTTCGTCGCGAGAGAGGTGGTCGATGAACGATCGAACCGAGCCCTCGAACACGCCGCTACGGATCAGGGTCGCGTATCGGTAGATGAGAAGTACGAACTGTCCGTCGCCGTAGTGCACGGGCCCGAGCCAGTGCGCCGCGAAAAACCCCGCGCCCACGGCGAGGGCCGAACCAACCAGTGACGCCCCGGACAGACCTGACGCGGAGCGAAGAATCCTCCGCAGGCCGAGGCTTTCCAGCGGATCCGGGACTGCCGCCTCGAGTGGCAGCTCCTCCCCAGTCACCAGCGCCGCCGGCGAGCGGCGTCTCCCAATCTCACGGCGAACGAGGGTGATGCGAGCAACAATGCGGCCTCCAGCGCCATCCGAGGAGGCCCTATCAGGCATCTGGCGGCGGCGATACGCGCTTTCCAACCCCGCTGGTCCCGGGCGGCGGCGTATGCGCTCGCCAGGGCCCGCCGGCCCTTCATCCAGTTCAGACCGGCAAGCGCCGCCGCCCGTTGATCATCGTCGCCGGCTTCGTTCATGGCCCACTCGAGGACCCGAACGTAGGTGTCGAAGATATCGGTGCGGTGGCTGAGCCCCGAGGAATCCACCCGATACAGCAGGGTGGGGGCAGGTATGCCCTGGACTCGGAGACCATTCCTGATCATCCGAATCCATAGGTCCCAGTCCTCCGCTCCGGGGACCCCATCCCGGAAACCACCGGCCTCGTCGTAGGCCCGCCGGGGAAAGAGCGCCCCGATCGATACGAAGTTGTGGCGGAGGATGTCGAGGACCTGCCTGTCCCCAGGAGGAATCGGAAAGTGGTCTCGATGGGTCGCCGCATGCACACCTTTCCCGGGACGCCAGCGCAGCGCGTCAGCACAGACGATCCCACCCGCGCGTGCGTGCAGGCGGGCTGCTGATTCGAGGTGATCCGGGAGCCATACGTCGTCAGCGTCCAGGAGCGCGATCAAGGGGGCGTCGACGCCGGCCATCGCCGCCCGGCGGGCGGCAGCCGGTCCGGAGTTTCGCTCCAATCGAACCACCTCCAGGGGCAGGAGGCCCTGCCAGCGGCGCGCGAGCTCCGACGTCCCGTCTTCCGAGTGGTCGTCGCCGACGACCACCGCGGCCGGGGGATGCGTCTGGGCGGCAATCGATGCGAGCGCAGCATTCAGCGTCCCTGCGGAGTTGTACGCGGGGATGACCACGGCGATCGGGCTCGCAGAGCCTCGCGGTGGAGCGCCACCGGCGGCCGGCGGCCCTTGGGGCTCCGTCGTCATCGGCCCAAGCGTACCCGCAGGAATCAGCCGTGGGTTCTAGTTGCTGCTCTCTATGATCTGAGGTGTGAGCGCCCACGTATACGGCAACCGGGAATTCCAGATCGGCGATCATCGAGTGGGTCCAGGGAATCCCTGCTACGTCGTGGCTGAGGCGGGCTCCAACCACAATCGCGATCTCGACACAGCACTCCGGCTCATCGATGTCGCGGCGGAGGCGGGCGCCGACGCCGTCAAGTTCCAGACCTACACCGCCGAGGGGCTCTATTCACGGCGCACGCCGGACATGCGCTACCTCAAGGACCAGGGGCTTGTGGGTGAGCGTGAATCGGTGTGGGAGCTGATCAAGCGAGTTGAGATTCCATGGGAATGGCACGCGGACCTGGCCACCCACGCGAGCAAGGCGGGCATCGCGTTCTTTTCGACGCCGTTCCAGGAGGAGGCCGTCGATCTCCTGGAAGGGATTGGGGTTCCCGCATACAAGATCGCCTCATATGAGGTCAATCACCTGCCGCTGATCGAGCGAGCGGCCCGCACCGGAAAACCGCTGTTCATCTCCACGGGCATGGCCTCGCTCGGCGACATCGAACGGGCCCTCGACACCGCCGCCGCCGCCGGCGCCCGCGACCTGCTGGTGATGCACTGCGCCGTGAACTATCCGCCTCGGTTCGAAGATCTCAATCTGCGCGCGATTGCCACCCTCCGGGAGGCGTTCCAGATCCCAATCGGCTGGTCGGACCACACACCGGGCCACACCGCCGACGTCGTCGCCGTCGCACTTGGTGCCTGCGCCGTCGAGAAGCACTTCACCTTGAGCCGGAATCAGGCAGGCCCGGACCATCCCTTCGCGCTGGAGCCGGACGAGCTCGCGGCCATGGTCAAGGCGATCCGCGAGACCGAGGCGTCCCTGGGATCGAGCGTGAAGCGCGTCACGGAGGCCGAGGCGGAGATGTTCCGGCTCGGGCGACGCAGCCTCGTCGCCAGCAGGGACGTTGCGGCCGGCGCGGCGCTGACCCGGGATGACATTGCGATCAAGCGCCCGGGTTTCGGCATTCCGGTCCACGACATCGACCAGGTGGTCGGACGCCATGTGGCGCGCGCGGTCCTGCAGGACGAGGTGCTCCAGTGGGACGATCTGGTTCGTTGACCGTCGGACGCGAAGGTCCCCACCTGACGTTGCGCGCCGCACGCGAGGATGACGCTGCGTTGATCAGAGCATTGCGGAACGACGCCGACGCCGTTCGCTTCAGCATCAGCGCATATCCGGTCTCGGAGGCTGAGCATGCTCGCTGGTTTGCGGCGGCCCTCGCCGATCCCCGAACGCGCCTCTGGGTCGCCGAGGAGAAAGGCGTTCCGGTGGGACAGGTGCGAGTGGATGTCGACGGTGACGCCGGAGTGTTCTCGATCGCGGTCGCGGCGTCAGCCCGAGGGCGAGGTCTCGGCCAGGCGATGCTGAGACTGGCGCTCGCGGAAATCCAACAGCAACACGTTGTCTCCGCCATGACAGCCGTGACGCACCCCGACAATCTGGCGTCGATACACGCCTTTGAACAGGTCGGCTTCAGGCGGCGCGCGGCGTCCGAGGACGGCTTCGTCGTCCTCGAATTGCAGCCGGGCTAGCATCCCGCGACTCGCTGCGCGCTCAGAGGGCTTCTGAAGGCTCGTCGCGACGTTGGGCAGCGTCGCGCTGGGCGCGATAACGCTCGTCTCTTGCGGGCAGCCCGCTCTGATCCCACAGCGTGGCATCGGATTCGAAATACGCGACCACCGCCGCGAGCTTCGGTGGTGGCGTGGGCGGGAGCGCCATGAGGATGGTCCGGACACGATCGAGATCGGCAGGAACGTCGACCGTCAGGCGCAGGGATGACAGGTCCCGGTCGTTGACCATGTTGGCGGTGCGGTACTCGGCGGCGTGCTCGCGCAGCCGCGCGGTCACGTGCTCGCGGTGATAGCCGAGGACCGACTCGACGTCGAGGCGCTGCAGACACTCGGCGGTGAGAACCTCGAGGTCGTATCCCTC
>OCZU010000458.1_pt1 | contig 28391 bp, 23 predicted proteins | sample 1539001 | NCBI WGS metagenome assembly OCZU01 (sample SAMEA3539306, study PRJEB22396) | soil metagenome | biome: tundra; feature: field; material: soil | place: USA | collected 2010-05 | depth 0.15 m | reverse complement strand
CGGCGGGGCCGGAACCTCGAAATCGAGTTTCCCGCCGGTGAGGCGCCGGGCTTCTATTATTACGAAGACGGCAGCGAATTGGAAAGCGAAGGACAAGTCTCCAGAAGCTACGATCGGATCCAGGCGTATATTGCAAACCTGAAGTGAGATCTGCCCCGGGCATGGCGACGGACCATTTCGACGATCCAAATATCCCCGATGAGGAACGGCTCTTCCGCCGCGTACACCTAACCCACATCGTGGAGGGTGATGGCGGGAGGAGCGAGGTGTCATCGGCCGCGTTTCGCAACACCGAGCTCTCTGTCAATCTGGAGGCGGTGATGCAGGCCGCGGGGCGACAGCCCAAGGATGCGCTGAAGGACAATCCCAACGACCTGCTGATGAGCATCGCCGCCGGCGTGTGCCGCGGGAATGGGCAGATTGTCGGCCCAGACCCGAGACCCGAGGAACCCGCGCACGGCTACGTATTCGGCAAAATCGACTTCGCGTTCTTCACGCGCGTGATGCCGGCGGCCTGTTTGTAAAATGAACGTATTGCGCTCTGATCCAGAGCGCGGGCAGGTGATGCCGTTTGGCAGCTCAGCAATGGGCCCGTCGGCCCAACGCTGCTTTCCATGACCCGGAAACACATTGCCCGGACCCTGCCGAATTTCTCGCCGCCAGCGGTGCAGCACGCAATCATTCCTGCGATCCCAGTCTGGAAGCTCAGATCGCGAAACGCCACATCTACTACGTCTCGCTCCGGCCCATTAAAGCCGGCGAGGAGCTTACCGTCGATTACTCCTTCGATACCGACGAAGAGCCTCAGCCGTGCCACTGCGGCGCAAAAACCTACCGCCGCGATATGAGACGGCCGGCGTAAAATTAATACCCCCTTTCCGCCCGAAAAGTGAAACGCTCGCGCGCCCGGATTCATCTTGCAACAGGCAAGATTGTTTCCGAGTGGAGGAGTGTCGCCTGTTCCGGAACGAGCACCGGACACACGTGTCGTAATTCATAGGCCGGGGAATGCGCGGCATGAATATTTATGATCTAATCTCTGTGAGGCGGCGATATCGGCAATGCAACGAACGAAAATCGCTCTGATTCAGCGTTCCTCGATCATTCCGTGGTTGACCGAGGAAGTGCGGGCCGATGTCGATTTGCAGCGATTTTCCGATGCATTCCAGTACCTGTCCGGTATGGCCGGGTCCATGTGGAGCGCTGTCGTCGTATCGGATCAGGGAAGCAGTCCGCGCGCGGCGATGGAAAGTGTCGCAAAGGTTAAGGAAGCCTTCCCGTCCATGCCCATCGTCCTGCTGCTGGGCAATAGCTGCGAAGAATCGGCGATTGCGGCGCTCCGGGCGGGTGTGCGGGAGTATCTGAAAGGGCCGGTTACGGCGGGGCAACTGCTGGAAGCAGTCCAAAGGCTGACCGGCCTGAAGGACTTGCCGGACTGCGCGGCCGTGGCACATCGTTGGATCGGCGAATCGGAGGCATCGCAGACGCTGTGCGCGTACGCGGCAAAAGTAGCGGCGGGCAGAAGTACGGTACTGATCACCGGCGAAACTGGTACGGGCAAGGATCTTGCGGCGGAGCTGCTTCACCTGCTGAGTCCCCGTCGCAAGAAACCGTTCGTCGCGCTGAACTGTGCCGCGATCCCCGACAGCCTGCTGGAAAGCGAGCTGTTCGGGCGCGAGAAGGGCGCGTACACCGGCGCCGATACGGCCTACGAAGGCAAGCTGAAGCTGGCCGAGGGCGGCACTGTTTTCTTCGATGAGATCGGCGACCTGACCCCCTACGGCCAGGCGAAGCTCCTGCGCGTGCTGGAGAATCGCCAGGTCCAACGCCTGGGCGCGGTCTCCGACGTCACTATCGACATTCGCGTGATCGCGGCGACCAATCAGGATCTTCGCGCCATGGTGGACAAAGGCCTTTTCCGGCGCGACCTTTATTACCGGTTGAGTGTCACTCATCTGGACATCCCTCCCCTGCGTGTCCGGCGCGACGATATCCTTCCTTTGCTGCATCACTTTGGCGAGGGGTTCGCCAATGAGTGCGGTGGTCGCTTCCCTGGATTTTCGGTGGGAGCGCAGAAGGCTCTTCTGGCGTATGATTGGCCCGGGAACGTGCGCGAGCTGCGCAATGTCGTTGAGGAGCTATTCGTACGCCTAACGGATCATCCTCTGCAACCCGAGGACCTGCCGTTTGAAGTGACCGGCCCACACCGCGAGCAGCCGATTGAGGCTCCGGACGAAAAATCCAAGATTGTCCGCGCTTTAGAGACAACCCACTGGAACAAGAAGCGTGCCGCCGAACGGCTCTGCTGGTCGCGCATGACGCTGTATCGCAAAATGGCCTTCCATCAGATCAAGTGCGACGACCGGGAAGAGCCGAAGAAAAGCGGCATGGTCGCCTGATTTCGGGCCAAGTGTAACAAGTTACACCGACTGTAACCCTGGAATAGCGTTAGTGACACTCTTCCTGTAACACTTGCCCGCCTTCCCTCTCCTAACTTTAAGAAAATAAACAACCCACTGAGTGGTCCCCGGAGTGCCAAGTAGTCGCCGGCTGATCTCAATGGAGGGGGATTTCTTAGAAGCCCGGTATGCGAATCTGTTTCGGATCGGTCACAACGAACACGAAATGATTCTGGAATTCGGACAAGTGAACCCGGATGGTGCGGAGGAAGCTTTCCATACCAGGATTGTGACCGCCGCCGCGCACGGTCCCGCTCTACTGAAGTTGATCGCCGAAGCGGTGGCAGATCACCGCAGACGAGAAGAAGGCCGCCGAAGCAAAGGTGAATTGAGTTAGCAAAGGTCCAAAACGATGCCAGTCACGCCAACCTATCCCGGTGTTTACATCCAAGAGCAGCCGAGCGGAGTCCACCCCATCATCGGAGTGGCGACTTCCATTACGGCCTTTGTCGGAAGAACGCAGCGCGGCCCCGTCGGGATCCCGACCACCATCAATGCCTTCGCCGACTTTGAGCGTATCTTCGGGGGGCTGGACGTAACCAGCCAGACCAGCTACGCGGTTCGCGATTTCTTCCTCAACGGCGGCAGCCAGGCGATTATCGTCCGGTTGATCCACAACGGGACCGGGACGGGTCTGATCGCCGTCGACAACGTGAAGCTGCAGGCCGCTTCGCAAGGCAAGTGGGGCGCGAATCTCCGGCTGACAGTGGACGCCACGGGCGTCTTGCCCGCGGCTGCCACGCAACTGGGCGTGCCCGTAGCGCAGATCTTCAAAGTGACCATTCAGGATGCATCTACAGGCGCAACAGAAACCTACCCGAACGTTACCCTGGCCGATAGCGCCCGAAGGCTTGATACAGTCCTCCAGGCTTCTTCCCAACTGGTTCGCTGGCAGACCGGAGTTCCAATCAATCCTCCGCTCACACCGCTCGCGGACCCAAGCAAGCCGAAAAGCGATGACATCTCCACTAAAGCAGCTGCCCTGGATGCGGCCTCGAAAGCGCAGCGAACCGCCTGGCCGGCCTCCAGTGCCACGCTGGCCGCCGCGGAACAGGCGCTGGCACAAGCCAATGCCGCTTTGGCCGCTGCCATTGCGGCCGGTAAGACGGGCGCCGATCTGAAGCCGTTTCAGGATGACGTCACCGCCAAGACCGCCGCGCGCGACGCCGCCAAGAAGACGCTTGACGATGCCCAGAAAGCGGTAGACGATGCCCAGACCGCGCTGCAAAAAGCCATCACCGACGCGGGGAACGCCATCACAGATGGTCCGCTCGATCTGAACGACTACAATCCGCCGGCCCCCAAGTCTGGCCTGATGGCGCTGGAAAACACCGACCTCTTCAATATTCTGTGCCTGCCGCCGGACCTCGGAACAGGCGACATTCCTTCCAGCTTGTGGGATACCGCGGCTGCATACTGCCAATCGCGGCGCGCCATGCTGGTGGTCGATCCACCGAATACGTGGACCGACAAGGACTCGGCCAAAGCGGGAATCGATGTCCTGATGACGCGTTCGGCGAACGCCGCCGTTTTCTTCCCGAGCCTGCTGGAACTCGACCAGCTCCGGGACAATCAGGAATTCCAGTTTGCACCCTGCGGCGCGATGGCCGGTTTGTTTGCGCGGATGGCTTCCGCCAGGGGCGTGTGGAAAGCGCCTGCCGGAATCGATGCGACGATTCTGGGAACCTCCGGCCTGGCCGTTCCGCTTACCGATGGGGAAAACGGCGAGCTGAATCCGCTCGGCATCAACTGTCTGCGCGACATGCGCACCATCGGCCGTGTCATCTGGGGCTCGCGCACGCTGCGCGGCGCCGATGCGCTGACCGACGAATACAAGTACATCCCGGTCCGCCGCACGGCGCTGTATATCGAAGAGAGCTTGTTCCGCGGCACCAAGTGGGTGGTGTTCGAGCCCAACGACGAGCCTCTCTGGGCGCAGATTCGCCTGAACGTCGGCGCGTTCATGAACACGTTGTTCCGGCAGGGCGCCTTCCAGGGCACCAAGCCCAGTGATGCCTACCTGGTGAAGTGCGACCACGACACCAACCCGCAAACGGAAATCGATAAAGGGATCGTGAACATCCTGGTCGGTTTCGCTCCGCTGAAGCCCGCGGAGTTCGTGGTTATCAACATCCAGCAATTGACCGGACAGATCAGCGTTTAGGAGAACGATCAGAATGCCCCCCACTCTCACTTATCCGGGTGTGTACATCAATGAGCTGCCCAGCGGGGTCCACACGATTACTGGTGTGGCGACTTCGATCACGGCTTTCGTTGGCCGTGCGGCGCGCGGGCCGGTGAATCAGCCGACGGCGCTTGGAAGCTACGCGGAGTTTGAACGCACGTTCGGCGGGCTCGACCAGAACAGCCGCACCAGTTATGCGGTTCGCGATTTCTTCCTGAACGGCGGAAGCAATGCGGTGATGGTGCGCCTCTACAACGGCGACCAGACGGCCGGCACGGTCAACATCGCCAAAGCGTCGTTCGGCCTGAAAGCTGCCTCGCCCGGCACCTGGGGCACGAACCTGCGAATTTACATCGACCAGAACGTTTCGGCAAGTGTGGCGCTAGCGATGGGTCTGAATCCGGCAGACCTGTTCAATTTGAAGCTGGTCGATACCTCGCCGGGCGGGCTCACAGAAACGTATCGCAACGTAACCATGGTCAAGGCGTCGTCGCGCCGGCTCGACAAGGTTTTAGCCGGAGCTTCGAACCTGATGCTGTGGAGCGGAACGGATCTGGACGCGGCGGTCAACCCACCCGGGATACCGGTGCAAGCCGATCTGGATGCCGCGGTGCTTGCTGCCGCTGGTACGGGCTCCGATGGAAACGTTCTAACCGCGGGAGATTATCTCGCGCCGGGCAAGAACGGGATTCAGGCGCTCGAAAACACGGATCTTTTCAATCTGTTGTGTCTGCCGCCGGACACCGCGCCCTACGGCACGGAGGGGGACATCCCCGGAAACGTACTCGATGCAGCCGCTGCCTATTGCACACAGCGGCGCGCGATGCTGCTCGTCGATCCTCCTGTGGCTTGGAATACGTCGGCGAAAGCCGTCGCGGGTGTAGACGGCTTGATGGCGCGCAGTGCCAACGCGGCTTTGTACTTCCCGCGCCTGCATGAACAGGATCCGCTGAACAACGGCGCGATGGATACCTACGTTCCGTGCGGAGCAGTCGCCGGAATCTTCGCGAGGACCGACAGTGCGCGAGGCGTCTGGAAAGCTCCCGCAGGTACGGACGCCACTCTGCTGGGCGTGCCGGAGCTCGACGTACCTTTGACCGACAGCGAGAACGGAGACCTGAATCCCCTGGGCGTCAATTGCCTGCGCGCGTTTCCGGTCATCGGACGAGTGGTGTGGGGTGCGCGGACGCTGCGAGGCGCGGATCTGCTGACCGACCAATGGAAGTACGTTCCCGTGCGCCGAACCGCTCTGTTCCTGGAAGAGAGCCTCTACCGCGGAACGCAGTGGGTGGTGTTCGAGCCAAACGACGAGCCTTTGTGGGCACAGATCCGGCTGAACGTCGGCTCATTCATGAATACGCTGTTCCGTCAGGGAGCGTTCCAGGGCGCCTCGCCGCAGGACGCGTACCTTGTGAAATGCGACAAGGAGACGACGACCCAGGCGGACATCGACGCCGGCATCGTCAATATTCTGGTGGGTTTCGCGCCGCTGAAACCCGCTGAGTTTGTCGTCATTACCATCCAGCAGCTTGCCGGTCAGATCACAGTTTAGGAGAAGAGAGAGACAACCATGGCAAATTTTGTCGTCAACGCGCAGCGCTTCGATCCTTACAAGAACTTCAAGTTCCGCGTGAAGTGGGATGGCCGTTATGTGGCGGGCATCAGCAAGGTCGGCGCCTTGAAGCGCACTACCGAAGTTGTGGAACATCGCGAAGGAGGCGACCCTTCCACGGGACGCAAGTCACCGGGCCGCTCCAAGTTCGAAGCCATCACTCTGGAACGCGGCGTCACCCACGACACCGAGTTCGAAAAATGGGCGAACAAGGTGTGGAACTACGGTACCGGCCTGGGTGCGGAAACTTCGCTCAAGGATTTCCGCAAGGACGTCATCATCGAGCTCTACAACGAATCCGGACAACTGGCGACTGCCTACAAGATCTATCGCTGCTGGGTCTCGGAGTTTCAGGCGCTGCCGGATCTGGATGCCAACGCGAACGCCATCGCGATTCAGCACATCAAGCTGGAGAACGAGGGCTGGGTTCGCGACACAGACGTCGTCGAGCCGACAGAGCCAAGTTTCACCGAGCCCTCAAACTAAGCCGTCCCACGTCCAGGTCAGCACATGCGCACACTTACCGCAGCCGAGGTGTTATCCGTGTGGGAACGTTCCCTGGGCAGGCCGCCTTTGCGGCAGGCTCTGGACCTTCTCGTGTGCGCTGCCCCCGAGCAGCCCTGGGCGGAGCTTCCGTTCGGACAGGTCTGCCGAGGACTGTTCCGTTTGCGATCGCTGCTGTTCGGGCCCGTTATGCCGGGTGTCGTCTCCTGCCCAAAATGTGGCGAACAGATGGAGTTCACGTTTGACTGCGACTCGATCGAAGCGGCTCCCCCTGCGCCTGCGGCTCCGTTGCGCATTGATGCGGGCGAGCGTCGGCTCGAAATGCGATTGCCCACGGCGGGCGACCTGTTAGCGGTCCGGTCGGCAGCAGAATTGTTGCTGCGCTGCGCGGCCTCCCCCGTGGAGCCGGATCACGATTTGCTCCAAGTGGCGTCGGAACGTGTGGCGGAAGCGGACCCGCTTTCCGAGACGCTGCTCGATTTGATCTGCGCCGCATGCGGGCATCCCTGGCAGGCGGCACTCGATATCGTGAGTTACCTGGGGCGTGAGATTGCCTATGAAGCGCGCCGTCTGTTGGGCGACGTGCATCGGCTGGCCTCTGCGTATGGATGGCGGGAGGCGGACATTCTTGCAATGAGCCCTGCCCGCCGGCGCGCGTATCTGGAAATGGCAAGCGTATGACTCCGTCGTCGGCAGGCAGCACCTTGTTGGACCGCATGGTGGCTCGCGTGGCGGAGCCTCCGCTGGCGATTCCGTTCGCATTGACAACGCCCTCGGCGTGGGGAGAAGAAATCAGTGAGCCTGTTGTCCCTCAACCCGCGCGCGTGCCCGAATCGAAAAGGCCGGAACCTGTGATGCAGCCAGCCCAAGCCGCGCAGGACGTTGCTCCACCGATCGCCCCCCGAGTTCGGGAAATGCCTTTCGCCGAAAGCGTCGCACGGCCTGTTGTACAGCCCGTCTTTCCCACTCTGCAATCTGCGCCGCAAGCGCACCAGAAGCCAACAGAGCCCATGGTCGAAGCAGCGCCGCGGATGGAAGTGATGCTCCACGAAACTACCGTGCTTGTTCCCGCCCCTTCGCTGCATGTACCGTCCCGCGAAGCCCACACCGTTGCTCCCAAGAAACTACAGCTCGACTTCGTCCTCCCATTGCGCCACGCGCCGGCGGAGGAGATGGACTCACCCACGACGGCTCCCGTGCCCGCAAGAAAACGAACCGCGCCGCCAGTAGTCCAGCCGGACCTGCCCGTGTCTCTGCCGATGCGAGAAAGCGCGCCCCAGGCGGCGGTGCCATCGGAGTCCGTCATTCACGTGACCATCGGACGGTTGGAAGTCCGCGCGCCGGAGCGCGAAAGAAAACCCCGGACTGCCGAGCGTGGCCCCGCCCACGCAGGACCCTCGCTCGAACAATATCTGGCCAAGCGCCGAGGCGGAGGCCCCGCATGAGCAACGCACTCGCGGTGGCTACCGTAACGCAGGCGCTGTCGACTCTGGTGGAGCGCGCCGCCAAGAAGGAAGTTCCCGGGGCGCAGGTTGTTCTTACACGTCCCGAGGCGCCCGGTGCCAGCGGAGCCCGTATTCACCTGTTTCTCTACCAGGTGCTGCCCGACGCCGCGCAACGCAACAACGATCTTCCTTCGCGAGGTTCGGACGGAACGTTGCGGCAGCGTCCCACCGTAGCGCTGAATCTGCACTACCTGTTAACCTTCAACGGCAACGACGCCACCTTCGAGCCTCACAAGATGCTCGGCGCCGTCGCGCGGGACCTGCACGCCGAGCCGATCCTCTCGCGTTCGCTGCTCGAAGCGGTATCGACCGGCGATCTGGCCGGCTCCAATCTGGCGCAGGCGATGGACGTCATACGAGTAATCCCGCTCTCCCTGAGCACGGACGAAATGTCCAAGATCTGGTTCATGTTTTCGCAGATTCCGTACTCGCTCAGCCTGGCCTATGAAACGCGCGTCGTGTTGATCGAGGCCGAAGATCCTCCCACGCCAGTGCTGCCGGTGCTCTATAGGGGCGCGAACGATTCCGGCGTCTCCATCCAACTGGGACCCTATCCCGCCATCGACGACTACGAGATTACCTTGCCGGGAGCGCCGCTCGACGGGCCGCGCCTGCCCTCGTATCCCAGTGCGCAGCTCGGCTTGCGGATTGCCTTTTCCGGACGCAACCTCGGTGGCGACACCGTCACGATGCGCTTCACGCACGAACGGCTGGGCGACATGGACGTGGTGGTCGCGCCGGCCGATCGCACCGCGCAACGCGTGAGCGTCGTGATTCCCAGCGATGCCGCGGCAGAGACTGCCTGGGCGGCTGGCGTCTATCTGGTTTCCGCTCGAATCACCAATAGCGGCGTCACGCGCGTATCCAACGTCGTTCCGGTCCCGTTCGCTCCATCGTTCACCGCGATTGCCCCGGTATCGCCTGTTGCGGGTGCGGGCACCGACCTGGTGCTGACGCTGCACTGCAGCCCGCAGATCGCCAAAGACCAGCGGGCGGTCCTGATGATCGCGGGCCAGGAAGCGGAAGCGGATCCGACTGCCCAGACGGCCACCGTTGCGTTTACGCAGGTGAACGCGCCCGCGGTTACCAATGAATTCGTCCACCTGCGCGTGGACGGTGTCGACAGCTTTGTGTTCAAGCAGCAGGTCGCACCGCCCAAGTTCGTGCTGGACGACTCGAAACGGATCACGATCACATGAGCGATCAGGATCAGTGGGGGAAAAACAACGACGCTTACTTGAGCGCTGCGCTCGAGTGGGTTCGGTTGCGCTTAATCAAGCTCGCTCCAGAGCAGCGTTCGGCGGAGGCGACCCCGGGCGGCTTTCTGCCGAAGATGTTCGGAGGCAAGCCGGCAACACCTGCACCATCTCCTTCCGCTGCTGCGGCGCCCAGCGATTCAGACCTCGTGAAAGCTCGCCAGACATTGGACAAGTGCGCGCAAGCCGACCCTCCTCCGGCGGCGCAGCTTCTTCAGAAACGCTTCGACTTGTCCGATTTCGAACTGGAAATCTTACTACTGTGCGCCTCGGTGGAACTCGATCCGCGCATTGCGGGTTTGTGTGCGCGGGCCCACAACGACCCCAACAAAGCGTTCCCGACGTACGCGCTGGCGCTGGCACTCTTCCCGTCTAAGTCATGGGACGCGCTTTCGCCGGAGCGCGCTCTGCGCTTCTGGAGGCTGATCGAAATCGCGCAGACGCCTGCTGTCCCGCTCACGGCAAGTCCGTTGCGTGCGGACGAGCGAATCGTCAACTACCTAAAAGGTCTGAATCATCTGGATGAAAGGCTGACCACGCTCCTGACGCTGTTGAGCGCGCCGGGGCAGAAACAGTTGGTACCTCTTGCGCCCTCCCATGCGGCCATCGCGGAAACCCTGGCACATGGCTTGACCAGCCGAACCACGCCGGGGTTGATCCATCTGCTGGGTGCCGATTCTTCAAGTAAACAACAGATCGCAAGCGAGGTTGCCGACCAGATTTCTACTGCGCTCTATCTTCTGCCCGCGTCAGTGCTGCCCGCTTCGCCAATGGAAATCGAAACGCTGGCACGTGCGTGGCGCAGGGAAACGTTATTACTTCCCGTAAGCCTCTATCTGGATGCCAAGGATGCCGAACGAGATGCTCCTTCGGTCACGCGCTTCCTCTCGCGATCCGACGGCCTAGTGTTCTTAGACACTCGCGACAACTGGCGCAATCTGCAGCGCGAATCGCTGACGGTGGAGGTGGAAAAACCGGCCAGGACGGAGCAACTCGCATCGTGGAACATGCTGCTGAATGACCCCGCCGCTGCGGCCGCACTTGCTTCGCAGTTCAGTTTGGGCCAGCAGGAGATTTATCGGGCAGCCGCGCGCGGCACTGGCCCCGGTGTGGAAGATCGGCTGTGGGAAGAGTGTCGCACGGTGTCGCGTCCCAAGTTGGACCTGCTGGCGCAAAGACTCGACGCCAAGGCCACGTGGGACGATTTCGTATTACCCGCAAGCGAGACCAACGCCCTGCAGGAAATCTGCATCCATGCTCGTCAACGGGTCCAGGTGTACGATGTGTGGGGCTTCGGCGACCGCATGAATCGCGGCATGGGCTTGAGCGCGCTGTTTGCCGGCGAAAGCGGCACGGGAAAAACCATGGCCGCCGAGGTGATTGCCAACGAACTGAAACTGAACCTCTACCGCATCGATCTCTCTGCCGTGGTCAGCAAGTACATCGGAGAAACCGAAAAGAATCTCCGTCAGGTGTTCGATGCGGCTGAAGATGGCGCGTCTATTTTGTTCTTCGACGAAGCCGATGCGCTGTTCGGCAAGCGCAGCGAAGTGAAGGACAGCCACGACCGCTACGCGAATATCGAAATTAATTACCTGCTGCAACGCATGGAATCGTATTCCGGGCTCGCAATCCTGGCGACCAATCTGAAGGGTTCACTCGATACCGCATTCCTGCGCCGCCTCCGCTTCATCGTGCAGTTTCCGTTCCCGAACGTCGCGGAACGCAAGCGCATCTGGGAGCGGGCGTTCCCCGCCAGCATGCCGAAAAGCTCGCTCGACTTGGATTTTCTTTCCAGGCTCAACGTGGCTGGCGGAACGATTCACAACATCGCGCTGAAGGCCGCGTTCCTCGCGGCAGGAAAGCGAAGTGCGGTTTCGATGGATCTGGTTCTGGAAGCCGCGCGTTCGGAATTCCGCAAACTGGAGCGGCCCGTCAATGAGTCGGAATTCCGCTGGCAGGCGAAGCCAGTGACGCAGGCTGCGGGGGCCACGGCATGAAGCTCAATGTACATATCGAACGTCTGGTGATTGACTCGGGAACCAGGCTCACCCGCGAGCATTTGACAGAGGCGATCCGCCGGGAGTTGGGCGCGCGCATCGCGGCCGACGGGTTGCCCTCGCAGCTGAACACTTCGTCCATGCGCGAATCCGCACCTGCCCAAACCAGCGAATCACCGCGCGCGGGACTTGGCAACGCTATCTACGGGAGCCTGCAACAATGACCGGATTTCCTGGATCTCCGCGGCTTCTGAAAGGCGGCCTGGTGCTGATGGACGCAACTACGTCCACCGTGCAACGCATCATCGCGCTGCAATACAACCCGGATTCCGTTTCGCGAACCTTGCAGATCCAAGGCGTGGGGCCGGACACTGGCGACCGGTCGGAGTTGCTTCGTCTGAAAGGCCCGCCCGTCGAGACATGGAAGGTGGATGCCGAACTCGACGCTACCGACCAGTTGGAGATCGCCGACGCTACGGCCACCGACGTGGGGCTGCAAGCACAGCTGGCGGCATTGGAAATCATCGTGTATCCAACCAGCACTCAGTTGCAGAATCAGAACACGCAGGCGCAATCGGGAACGCTGGAAGTGGCAGCCATGGAGGCGCCCCTCTCCATCTTTGTCTGGAGCAAACAACGCATCATGCCGGTGCGGCTTACCGAATTCAGCATCACCGAAGAAGCGTTCGACCCGAATCTGAATCCCATCCGCGCCAAGGTGAGCCTCGGCATGCGCGTGTTGAACGTGAACGATACCGGGTTTGCCAACAAGGCCGGAGGCCTCTTCATGACCTATCTGCAGAACAAGGAACAACTGGCACGGCGAAGCGCCAACGCAGTCTTTTCCGTGCTCGGAATTACGGGGGTTTAAGCGATGTTCGATCCACAACAAGCTCTCCTCGATCTGTTGCAGCCCGGCGGCGTCAACCAGACTCTGTTCCCGCCCACGAGCCGCTACTACGGGATTCCCACGGCGACCCTGGTCGGCCCCAATGGCGTTTTTGAGATCTACCTCAAGAGGCGCTTTCTTCCGCCGATCCCAAGCGGCCCCCTGCAACACCACAGGGTGACGCAGGGCGAGCGCCTGGATCACATCGCGTTCCGCTCCCTGGGCGACTCCGAACAGTTCTGGCGCATCGCTGACGTAAACACCGAGATGGACGCTTCGCAGCTAACGGCCAAGCCCGGCCGCGTCATCAGAATTCCGATCGAGGGCGCGCAACAGTAAGCATGGGAAACGCAATCAACCTGAAGCTGATGATCGGCCCCGCCTTTCCGGTGCCCGTGCCGGAGCCTGTACTGGCGGCGCTGACCGATGTTCAGGTGGTTTCTGCGTCGGGCGAAGAAGACAGCGGCTTCGAGTTGAAGTTCACGCTGAGCAAGAATTCCGTCTTGCAAACGCTCTTCCTGATCTCCGGCGGTGCGATGCCACCTTTGGTACGCGTCGTGATCGTGGTGAGTTATCTCGGAGTCGAAACCGTGCTGATGGACGGCCTGATGACGGAGCAGAGCGTGAGCCCGGGAGCCAATCCGGGCCAGTCGGTTCTCACCTTGCGCGGTACCGATCTTACCGCGGCGATGAATCTGATCGATTTCAGCGGCCTGCCCTATCCTGCGATGCCTCTCTTCGCGCGCGTGGCGCTCATCCTGGCGAAGTACGCCGCTTTAGGCATCATTCCTCTGGTGATTCCGGACATTGTGACCGATGTGCCCGTGGCCACCGATCAGATCCCCCAGCATAAGGGAAAGGACCTCGAATACATTCGCTTTCTTGCGCATCGCAGTGGTTACGTCTTTTATGTGGAGCCTGGACCAACCGTCGGCGTCAGCACCGCTTACTGGGGGCCGGAGATCAAGATCGGGCTCGCGCAACCGGCGTTAAACATCGATATGGATGCTCTGACGAACGTTGAGTCCCTGGATTTCCGCATCGAGAAGGAAAAGAAAACGATTCCGCTGGTTCGCATTCTGGATCAGGATACGGGCATTCCGCTGGAGATCCCCATCCCCGATATCACACCTCTGAATCCACCCCTGGGCCTGATTCCGCCGCTGCCCGTCCGGGTAGAAGCCGTGCAAGGCACCGACCAGGCGAGCCCGCTCACCGCGGTCATGATGGGGCTCGCCGAAGCGTCGCGCAGTTCCGATGCCGTGTTCGGCACAGGCACGCTCGACGTGTTGCGTTACTGCAATATTTTGAAAGCGCGCAAGCTGGTGGGCGTGCGCGGTGCGGGCGTAGCGTTTGATGGCCTCTACTACGTCAGCAAAGTTACGCACAACATCAAGCGCGGCGAATACAAACAAACATTCGAGCTGAAGCGCAACGGCTTGGTCTCGACAGTTCTGGCGGTGCCGGCATGAGCCAGTATTGGGGCAAGTATCGCGGCGTAGTGGTCAACAATATTGACCCAGAACAGCGCGGACGAATCCAGGTGATCGTCCCCGCAGTCACCGGAGTAACACCCTCCAGTTGGGCCCTTCCCTGTGTGCCAGTGGCGGGCATCTCGGAAGGCTTCTTCGCCGTGCCGCCTCTGACGGCTTCGGTCTGGGTCGAGTACGAGGATGGCGATCCGGATAAGCCGATCTGGGTCGGTGGGTTCTGGTCGCAGGCGTCTGAAGTGCCCACTGCGGCCACTGCGCCGCCGACAATTCCGCCGGGACAAAACATCGTAATTCAGACCAGCTTGCAGAACTCCATCGTGATCAGCGATTCCGCGCCCACGCCGGCGTCGGGAGGCATCACGCTGAAGAGCACGACCGGCGCTTCCATCATCGTCAACGATAGTGGGATCTATATTTCAAACGGCAAAGGCGCGGAGATCACCATGATCGGCCCGACGACTACCGTGAATCAAGGCGCTTTGGTGATCACATGAAACACGCGAAAGGAGACGGTCCATGCCTGGATTTCTTGTACACGTAGGAGCGCAGGTGATGTGTGCGCACGGCGGGCAGGCGCAGCCCACGGCCCCGAATCCGCAGGTGACGGTGAGTGGCCAACCCACAGTGACGATAACCGCTCCCTACACCGTGGTCGGCTGTACGCTTCCGCCGCCGAGTCTCGCCAATGGTCCCTGCGTCACCGCCACGTGGACCAGTGGCTCTACCCGCGTCCTCTCCAACGGGCAACCTCTGGTGGTCTTGTCCAGTACCTCGATTTGCGCACCAACAGGCACACCACTTCTGATCACCACGACGCAAACGCGGGTCACCGCAATTTGAGGCGCTATGCAGATCGACTTTCCTTACCACTTCAATTTCGAGAAACGTACGGCGACGACCACGCTCGAAGACAACGTCCGCGACATGATCGAAGAATTGCTGTTTACCAATCCCGGGGAGCGCGTGAACCGTCCGGATTTCGGCAGCGGCCTGCTACAGATGGTGTTCGCACCGAATAGTCCCGAACTCGCCGCCGCGCTGCAATTCACCACGCAGGCCGCACTGCAGCAGTATCTGGGCAGCCTGATCGACGTGCGCACGCTGAACGTCACCGCCCAGGACGCCAGTCTTACCGTGCAGATCGAATACGCGCTGCGCGCCACCGGGGAAGCCAAGAGTCTCTCACTCACGCGGAGCACATCATGAACACACTTGCCTGCGGTAACGAAGCCCGGCGCACCGCGGTTCGCAACAGCCCGAAGCTTGCCGGTTTCGACTACATCGAATTCGACGCCCCGACGAAAACGCTGAATGTGTATTTCCTCGGCGAGCTTCCCTCGACTCCCCTCACGCCCGAGAACTTCCAAATCCAGGGCGGGCGCCGCGTCCGCGATATCAAGGTCGTGAGTGTGTTTGCACACCCGCGCCACGATCCGGAACTGGACGATTTCGTCGAGGTTGTAGTCGACTGCATCGGAGACTTCTCGACCTATACGCTGCTGGCGGTGGCGAAGACTTCGCCGTCGCTCGGAAATCCCGTCTGGATTCCGCATCCCGATTTCGGCCCGCAATACAACCAACTCGATTTCAGTTTTACCGTCGATTGCCCCAACACGATCGACTGCGCCCAGGACGATGTCTGCCCACCGCCCGTCCGGCCGCAGGTCGCCATCAACTATCTCGCGAAGGACTACGCGACCTTCCGTCAATTGATCTTCGACCGTCTCGCGGTCACTCTGCCCGATTGGAAGAACCGCTTCGTTCCCGATGTGGGCGTCACGCTGGTCGAACTGCTCGCCTACGCGGGCGATTACTTGAGCTACTATCAGGACGCTGTTGCGACGGAAGCCTATCTTGCCACGGCGCGCCAGCGCATCTCCGTACGCCGACATGCACGGCTCGTCGACTATATTCTGCACGAAGGATGCAACGCGCGCGCGCTGCTTGTGGTGGGCACCACCGATGAACAATCCATCGAGCCCGGTAAGGTTCGCTTCGTCACTTCGCCCGACGTCAATCTTCCGGTCGAGCTGACGAATGCTTCGGTAGCGAAGTTCAATGCCGCGACTTATAGCGTGTTTGAAGCAGTCGCCACGACACAACTGCACGCGGGACACGAGAACATCGACATCTACACCTGGGGCGATTCGGAGTGCTGCCTGCCACGCGGCGCGACGGCCACTACGTTGGTCGATCAAAATCTGCAATTGAAGATCGGCGACTATCTGATTTTCGAGGAAGTGTTAGGGTCGAAGACGGGTCTGGCGGCGGACGCCGATCCTTCGCACCGTTGGGCCGTGCAGTTGACCAGCGTCACTGCCGACACCGATCCTTTGAACGGCACCAAAATTCGCCACATTGAATGGAGCCAGGACGACGCGCTGCCGTTTCCGCTCTGTCTTTCTTCCATCGGCCCTGCGCCGGCGTGCGCCTTGCTCACCAACGTCAGCGTCGCGCGCGGCAACGTCGTCCTGGTGGACCATGGCCGCAGTGTGACCGAGGTTTTGCCAGCGGTCCAGGAAGCGATCTCCACGCCGACCTGCGACGGGCAGAACATGCCTTCCGACGTCACGCATCGTCCGCAGCCCTTCCGCCCGAGCCTCTCTCAGCCTGGCCTCACGTACCGCCAGGCGCTGCCCGCAACCACTCCGGCGTCGAACTTGTTCACGCAGGATCCGCACAGCGCCGTTCCCATCGTGAATCTATCGGGTACCTGGACGCCCGCGCCCGACTTGATGGAGAAACGCGCGACGGATCGGAACTTCGTGGTGGAGATCGACAACCGGCGCGTCGCGTGGCTGCGTTTCGGCGACGGCTGTCATGGGGCCCAACCTACCCCCGGTGTCGCATTCCAAGCCGCCTACCGCGTGGGCAACGGACAGGCCGGTAACGTTGGCGCGGAATCGATTCAGCACGTGTTGTGGGATACGCAGGTCACGGGCCTGATCGTTTCGGTCCGCAATCCTCTGGCGGCGCGCGGTGGCGTCGACCCGCAGCCCATCGCCGAAGCGAAGCTCTTCGCGCCTCACACCTTCCGCACGCAAATCGAGCGAGCCATAACCGCCGACGATTACGCTGTCATCGCACAGCGTGAGTTCCCGTTGGAAGTGCAGCGCGCAGCCTGCCAGCTTCGCTGGAATGGCAGTTGGTATGAGGCGCTGGTAGCCATCGACGCCTTCGGCACCGAACAGGCGAGCGCGGATCTGCTCCATCGCGTGGAGCACCGTCTGCGTTGGTTCCGCCGTCTTGGTCACGACCTGCGCGTTGAAGCCGCGGTTCGCGTACCCATCTATATTTCGTTGACCGTGTGCGTGAAGTCGGTCTACTTGCGGGCGCACGTGCTTGCCGATCTGGAAGCCCGTTTCGGCACGGGGACGCTTCCCGATGGAAGCCTCGCCTTCTTCCACCCCGACAACCTCACGTTTGGAGAAGGTCTCTATCTCAGTCAGATCGTTTCGCTGGCGCAATCGGTTCCCGGCGTGGAAAGCGTCCAGGTGCAAAGATTCGAACGCGAATTCGATCCCGCCTCGAGCGGCATCGCGTCAGGCGTCCTCTCGTTTGGACCCTTTGAAATCGCGGAATGCGATAGCGATCCCAGCTTTCCCGAAAACGGCCGGATCGAATTCCTCATGGGAGGTCGACGATGAAATTCTGCGGCTGCACGGGCTCTTTGCCTTGCGGATGTTGTGCCGGAACCGAAGCGGTCACGCCCCTTTCGGAGTACAACCGCCCGGGTTTGGATGCTCTTATCTACCGCGCCGGAACGCACCCTACGTTCCTGGAAACGATGGAAGCGGACCTTGCGCAGGACCCGCGCCTGAACGGCTTGAGCACGCGGGAAACCTCGGATACTTCGATCGCGCTGCTCGACGCGTGGGCCACGGTTGGCGATGTCCTTACCTTCTACCAGGAACGCATCGCCAACGAAGGCTATCTTGCCACCGCTACCGAACGCCGCTCCGTCATGGAACTCGGCAACCTGATCGGCTATGAGCCCAGGCCCGGCGTTTCCGCCAGTGTGTTCCTGGCTTACAACCTGGAGAAAGGCCAGACCGGAACCATCCCTGCAGGTTCCCTGGTGCGGAGCACGCCCAATCCTGGTGAAACCCAGCAGGCGTTTGAAACCTCTGAGGATCTGGATGCCGATTCGTCTTGGAACAATCTGCAAGTCCGGCTGACTCAGCCCTCGACCAGGAAGTCGATTCTCAAAGCGCGGGCCGTCTACTTGCAAGGACTGGTCAGCAGTGTGAAGAAAGATGACCCGCTGTTTGTTCAGTTCGGCGACAAGGACGTTCTGCTGTGCCGCGTCGTCGCCGTCGACCAGGACGCAGTGGCAGGACGTACCCGCATTGGGCTGGAGGAATGGGGTCGGCCGGGAGTCTTCCCCGTCGACAGCGACGCGGTTTTAGCGGACCAGTTCCGGGACTTCCTTCGCATTGAGGAATTCGGACTGTCGAAGTCGAACTTCACGGTCAAGTCAGTGGTCCAGATCTTGACCACCGTGGTCCAGACCTTGGACGCGGGGTCCCGCAGCGGACTGGAGGACGGCCTCGCGCGAATCGCAGCATTGGGACAGGCCACACGTTCGACGAAAGTTCAGGATTGGGCTAAGTCCATCGCGTCCGTCGATACCGGGGGCGGAGGCAGTACACCTGCTCCTGCCATCACCACTGTCGACAACATCGCTTCCGCCGCTGGATTGCTGACCGAGCCGTCGCTGGCCCCTCCTTCGCAATACAACCGCCCCAGCGCTCTTCAAACGTTGTTCCAAGCGCCGCCGCAAATCTCGACGAACACATCGGATGGCGCTACAACCATACCTGCGCCCCTGCCGCAAATTTCCGGGTCTGCCCTCGCAACGCTGTCTGCTTTCCGTCCGGCGTTCCGCGCATCGCTTGCCACAGCGCTCGCGAACGCTTTCGTGACGCCCGATCCCGTCATCGCCGTCTATAGTGTCCTCCGCACGGCCCCGTTCGGTTACAACGGTGGGCCGAAGCCGACCACCTCCAATAATTTAAATGCGGAGGGCCAGAGCACCGGCTTCACCACCGCGTGGGGTGAGTGGGAATTGGACCAGGTGGATCAAACCGGCACTGCTTCCGCACCCACCCCCAAGTTGACGAAGATCGATCTGGAAAAAGAGTTCGATAAGGTGAGCGCTTCGACTCTTGTGGCGATTCAGCAAGGCGCCACCGCCTATCGTCTGCCGAAGTCGGCGCCCGTTGTGTCGACCGTAGCCAGAGCCTACTACGGACTCAGCAGCAAGGTCACCTGCCTGGACTTCCAGCCCGAGGCGGTCCTCACGTATGACCCAACCGACCCTAAGGATGACCTGAATAACCTCAGCTTCCTTCGACCCGTCAAAGTATTCCTATCCGACACTCTGCTGCCGCTTGCGGAGCAGCCGATCCCCGATCCTGTCTGTGGCTCCGATACGGAGCTGGAGCTTGCCGCTTTGTATGAGGGGCTGACTGCCGGCAAGTGGATCATCCTCGATGGAGAGCGCGTGGACACGACCGGCACGTCCGGCGTGCACGCGACCGAACTTCTGTTGATCGGCAACGTGCAGCACCGGGCGTCGGATACCCTTCCTGGCGATCGCATCCACACCTTCCTGCAAACGGTTGTTCCGTCGGCTTATTGCTACAAGCGCGCGACGCTCAAGATCTATGGCAATGTCGTGAAGGCCACCAACGGCGAGACTCGCAAGGAGGTTCTCGGCAGCGGCGATGCGTCCGTTCCGTTTCAAAGCTTTCCTCTCAAGCAGCCCCCGGTGACCTACCTGCCTGCTCCTACCGCTACGGGCGCCGCCAGCACGCTAAAGGTCTACGTGAACGACGTGCAGTGGCATGAGGTCGATTCCCCCGTTGGACTGGGACCCTGGGATCGCAAGTTCTTCACCTCGACCGCCGATGACGGCACCACCAAAGTGATTTTTGGCGACGGCATCAGAGGGATGCGCGTGCCCACCGGCGTTGCGAATGTAAAGGCCGCGTATCGCAATGGCCTCGGCAAGGGCGGCAATGTGCAGGCGGGACAACTCAACATTCTTGGTTCCAAGACGGCCGGCGTCAAGGACGTGATCAATCCCTTGCCCGCCGCGGGCGGTGCCGACAAAGATCCGCGCGACCGCATCCGCGAGAACGCTCCGCTTACCGTGACGGCTCTGGATCGTCTGGTTTCTGTCGTCGACTACGCCTACTTCTCGCAGACGTTCGCCGGCATCGGCAAGGCTTCGTCGTTAGCGCTCAGCGATGGACAGCGGCAACTGGTCCACGTCACCATCGCCGGTATCGACGACATTCCGATTACTCCCTTGTCGGATCTCTACTTAAATCTCCGCAGCGCGCTGCACCTGTTTGGCGATCCGAATCAGGCGCTCCAGTTGGATATCCGCACCGCCAAGTTCCTTGTGCTGGAGGCAGGCGTCAAACTCGATCCGGATTATCAATGGGAAGTGGTCGCGCCGCAAGTAACTGCGGCCGTGCTCGATGCCTTCAGTTTCGAACGCCGCAAGCTCGTCCAGAACGCCTACTTGAGCGAAGCTTTGCGCGCGATGCAGCAGGTGCCTGGCGTCATCTACGTCGACCCTACGCTGTTTGGCGCGATCGACGAAAGCCAGTTGACGCCCAGTGGAATCGTGCAGGCGATCTCTACTCTGACGCTCGCTCAAACCGTGATCGTGAATCTGGCCACTTCGGGGCCGGACGGAATCGTTCCCGCCGAAATCGCCTATTTCACGCCGGACGTTCCGGCCACCATTGCGCTGAATCAACTGTGAGGATGAGCCATGACCGATAGACTCGACCGTCTTTACGAACTCCTTCCCGTCGTCCACCGGACGCGCGACCTGGAGCAGGGCGAACCTCTGCACGCTCTGTTGCGAGTGATCGCCGGGCAGGTCAACGTCGTGGAGGACGACATTGCGGGCCTCTACGAAAACTGGTTCATCGAAACCTGCCAGGACTGGGTGGTGCCGTACATCGGGCAACTGGTCGGCTACGAACCCGCGGTTGATCCCGGTTTGTCCACCGACAATCTGACGCCCTCCGGCCGCGCTCGCGCACGCGCCATCTTCCCTCGCATGGACGTCGCCAATACGGTTCGCAATCGCCGGCGCAAAGGCACTCTGTCGATTCTGGAATCGATCGCATTGGACTCGGCGGGATGGCCTGCCCGGGCAATCGAATTCTTCCATCTGCTCGCGTGGTCGCAGAACGTCAGCTACACGCACCTCCGGCGCGGCCATATGGTCGACGTGCGAAACGGAAACGCACTCGATCTTCTGAACACGCCCTTCGATTCGATCGCCCGCACGGGCAACGTGCGTCGCATCGCGTCCACACGGCGGCGCGGACGTCACAATATTCCGAATGTCGGGGTGTTCGTCTGGCGCCTGAAGCCCTATAGCGTCACCAATACCAAGCCGCATTGCCTCGATGGAATGGGATCGATCGCGTACACCTTCAGCGTGCTGGGCAACAACGCTCCCCTGTTCAACAACCCGTTGCCGGAATCGAGCGACACGGCGCTTGCGGGCGAATTGAATCTTCCGGGCGCCATCCGCCGCCGCGCACTCGACAAGCATCCGGAACAGTACGTCGCCAACAGTTTCAGTTTTACCGCGCCCAACTGGCAGCGCCCCGGCACGGACGTCAAGATCGTTTCAGCCGATTTGTCGGATTGGAAGGCGTACCGCCTGCTGAGGAACATGGTGGCGGTCGATCCGGTTCTGGGTCGTCTCCTGTTTCCCGCGGACCAGCCTCCCAAGGATGGAGTCTGGGTTTCCTATCGTTACGGATTTTCCGCGGACATGGGCGGCGGCGAATACAAGCGCACGCTCTCCGAACAAGCCGGTGCGAATGTCTACCAGATCGGTACCGGCAAGTACAAAACGATTCAATTGGCGCTGGACGCCTGGACGAAAGATGCGCCCAAAGACGCCGTGATCGAGTTCACGGAAAGCGGCGTGTTCACGGAGCAATTGCGGATTCAAATCCCGGCGGGAGCCTCGCTCGAATTGCGCGCGGCGTCGCAGGTGCGGCCCGTGCTTCGCTTGCTGGACTGGCAGACCGATCAGCCCGACTCGCTTGCCATTGAAGGCGCGGAAGGCAGCCGCGCCACACTGGACGGATTGGTGGTGGTCGGCCGAGCCGTCAGCGTCAGTGGCAAGCTGGCGCGATTCACACTCCGCCATTCGACGCTGGTTCCCGGCTGGAATCTGCAGAACGATTGCGAGCCCATGCACCCCTCCGATCCAAGCCTCGAAATCCAAAGCGCAACGGTTGCCGTGAATATCGAGCACAGCATCGTCGGAACGGTTCTGGTCAGCCTTCCGCCACCCGACAATTACAATCCGCCTGCAGCCGCGGAAAAAGCCGATACGCTTCGCTGCGGCGGATTCCATGCGGATCCTCTGTGTTTCCAGGTGTCGGATTCGATTCTCGATTCCACCGCCCTCCACGGCAAAGCGTTCGGTGCGCCGGACTGCTCGGTGGCGCATGTCTGTCTGAAGATCCAGCGGACCACCGTGTTCGGACAGTTGCAAGTCCATGCGCTGGAACTGGCCGAGGATTCGATCTTCACCAGTCAGGTATTCGTCGCCCGCCGCCAGATCGGCTGCGTGCGCTTCTGCTACGTGGCGCCGGGTTCCCGCACCCCACGGCGTTACGAATGCCAGCCGCCTACAGGGCAGAGCAAGCCTGCGCCGGTGTTCAACAGCACTCGCTACGGCGAGCCCGACTACGCGCAGTTATCTCTCAAATGCCCGAAAACGATTTCGGCGGGCGCAAGCGACCAGTCCGAAATGGGAGCATTTCACGATTTGTATCAGCTCCAACGCACCGCGCTGTTGCGCGCGCGCTTGGACGAATCCGTACCGGCCGGAATGGAAGCCGGGATCATATTCGAAACATAGGAGCGGCCAACGGTATGAAAGGCGATTTTTCACGCTGGACTTTTGATCCGACGAAACACTATAGCCGAGTCTTGTCTCTGCAGGGCCGCGTGTTTCTGGACGCGGACTTCAATGAAGGACAGGAGCTCGGACTGCAGCATCTCCGGAAGCTGACAGCCGACTTGTTGGGGCCGCATGGGGGACCCGGCACTGCCTTCGAAATCGACGCCACACAGAATCCATCGGCTGACTTTGTCATCCGGGGAGGCCGGTACTATGTCAACGGCATTGTGTGCGAAAACGATGCCGACGTCAATTACTTGTCGCTGGTGCCCAAGCCGGACCCGATCGCCGGAGGGTCCTACGTCGCCTACCTGGACGTGTGGGAGCGCTTCGTCACGTTTATCGAAGACGAAGACCTTACCACGGCGGATTTGCAGCAGAGCATCCGCGAAGTCGCGCTGGGCGGACCGGACACGGCGGCGCGTTCGGAGGTTGTCTGGCAGGTGCGGCTCTTAAAGTTCGGTGCACTGGCCGCGCCGCCGAAAAACGACGACACGAGCTATCGCGAGTTCTTGAAGGAACTGGTCAACCAAAGCATTTTGCGCCCCGACGCCAGTAAAGGAATGATCAAGGCCCGCGCGCGCAAACCAAAGACCGCCGATCAGCCTTGTCCCACCAGTCCCGATTCGCAGTATCGCGGTCCGGAAAATCAGCTCTATCGGGTGGAGATCCACAACCCCGGCGTGTTCCCTCCTGCCCAGGCGCCGGCGGGCGGCTCTAAGCCGAGCTTCAAGTGGTCGCGCGAAAACGGCTCCGTCGTGTTCTCGATTCGTTCGCTCGAAGGTCCTACGGTGACTCTCGAAACCTTGGGCCATGACGAGCGCCTCGGCCTGAAGGTAGGCGATCTGGTCGAAGTGGTGGACGACACCTACGTGTTGCAAAACCGCGCCGAGCAGTTGCGCATGGTGAAGTCGATTGACCCCGAAACCTACATCGTGGAACTCGACGCCGCGCCGGTGTCGAACGTCGGCACCGTTTCGACCGATCATCCGATTCTGCGCCGCTGGGAAGGCTACGCCGATGTCTCGCGCAATGCCGACCCGCTGACGGATGGCTACCTCGCGCTCGAACAAGGAGTCGAGGTCTACTTCGGCGACGGCGATTATCGTACCGGCGATTATTGGATCACTCCGGCCCGCGTCCCAACCGGCGACGTGGAATGGCCCGGCCCGCCGGACGACCCGCAACTCGAACCCCCGCAAGGGATCCTCCACTGGTATGCGCCTCTGGCGTTCCTCAGTGTTGCCGCGGGAGGGCTGGTGACCGTGTCCTCGTCGATGCGGAGGACGATCAATCAATTGTGGTCTTAGCGAGGTTGCACGATGGCGACACATGCCACAGCGGAGCGCAGTAGGACCGGCCCATCCGCTGGACCAAAATCCCCTGCTGCGAATTCGATCTACGGCAACGCTCCGCTCGATCGCGAATTTCAACCGGTCCGTACCGATCCGGCTTGGAACTTCTCCGCGATTCCAGTAAGCCGCGCGCCGGTCTCGATACAGCCTAAGCTGCGGATCGGCGCTGTCGACGATCCGCTGGAACGCGAAGCGGACGATGTTGCGGGTCGGGTGATGCGCATGCCGGACTCGAGCCCCGTCGTATCCAGCGCGGTTCGGGGCGTGCAGCGTAAATGTTCCTGCGGCGGAAGTTGCGACAAATGCCAGTCGGATCAGGAACACAAGCAGGTACAACGGAAGCACGCTGGTTCCGGCGGCACTGGATTGACCGAAGCTCCGCCCATCGTCCACGAAGTCTTGCGGGGCGGGGGCCAGCCACTCGATCCGGCAACTCGTGCCTTCATGGAGCCACGCTTCGGCCACGATTTCAGCCGCGTGCGTGTACATGCCGACGCCGAAGCGCAAAACGCTGCGAAGGCAGTGCACGCGCGCGCGTACACGGTCGGACACAATATCGTGTTTGGCTCAGGAGAATACGCTCCAACGGCTGGAAGAGGCAGACAGCTCCTCGCGCATGAGCTGACGCATGTGGTCCAACAGAACGGCGAAGGGCGCTTGGTCCAACGGGCCGAAACCGACACAAAAGGGGGCTGCGACACCCTGGCGGACACCAAGTCGGATATCAACAACCTGGTAAACAATGCACTGGTCGAAGCGCGAGGAGGTACCGCTAAGCCGGATCCGGCAGTCGTCATCCAGGGGCTCTTCGACAGGCTGGGAAAAAATCCGATTACCAGTCCAGGCCGCAGCCCGATCGAGAATTGGGCAAGCGGTTTGGGGCCTAGCAAAGTAACCCAGCCGTCGCAGATCGACACCAAGTATGCGGGAGTCACTTACGGGCTTTGGTCGCAGCATTTCTTTAAGATCTTAAACCCCACGATGAGAGTGAACGACATCTGTATTGGAAGCGACAAATTGGGGCACTTTATCGAACTCGGGTTTGACTATTTCGCAATGGCCCATTCGGCGAAAAAGGTGGACACAGAACAGTTCGGCAAGGAGGACGAGGCCGGTGGGCACGGCCTTGCCACAACCGGCGTGTATTCCAACGCAGATCAGGAAGCCAACCGCGTAGGCCTCAAGTTTTACGAGGATCTCCTGGCCAATCCTAACTTGAACTTCGATATCGGCAACTACATCACGACGAAATGGAACGAGGAGGTGAACCCGAATCTCTACCAGGAGTCCGATGTTGCCCCGCAGGTTTGGCAGAACATTCTCAGCGGAGTATGGGAGGGGACCACCACCAAGGCGGGTAGCACCACCCCGGTCAGCGTCAGCGTGTCGCTGGGGTTGAAGAACCCGGATACGGTAGAGGGAGTTGCGACCTTCACGACGGGCGGGAAGAGGGACCTGGCAACCCTCACCGGTACCGTGACGCGCAAGACCGCTGCCACGGGCGCAAAGGGTGCCGGGAGAGATACGAAGGCGGTTTCGGGCGTCACAATCGACTTTGAATGGACAGTGCTTCCTCCGCACCCGACGGGCAAGGGACGATGGGAGTCCGTCCGGGAGAACGAACTCAAGGGGAAATGGGGGACGGGAACCTCGAACGAGAACAGCGGAGTCTGGGACCTGTTCAAAAAAGGAGTCTCTGGAACTGGAACGGCCACGCCGTCGAGTGCTCCAGCGTCGTCCCCAAAGGACAAGAAGTGAGTCCTCCTGCCTCCCAAATCGAAACACCAAGCAATCCTTTGTGGTCTTAGGGAGGTCGAAACATGTCGAAACATGAAGCCGCGGAGCGCGGCAAGTCTGACCGGTCCGCTGGAAAGCAACCTCCTGTTGCCAAGCCAACGCCTGATTTGAGGAACGGCACCCCTGGGCGCGATGCCCACGCGCCATCCGCCTCCGACGCTCCGGCCTGGAACTTCTCAGCGATTCCAATAAGCCGCGCGCCCGTCTCTCCTCAGCCCAAGTTGGAGGTCGGCGCCGTCAACGATCCCCGGGAGCGCGAAGCGGACCGCACTGCCGATCAGGTGGCGCGCATGCCGGAGCCGTCCAGTGCAGGAGCGAAGCTGCAAAGGAACACATCCGCCCCAGCCGACTTGAGCCACGCCGGGGCTCCGCCCACCGTCCACGAAGCCTTGCGCTCCCCCAGCCGGCCTCTCGATCCGGAAGTTCGCGCCTTCATGGAACCACGCTTCGGCCACGATTTTTCTCAAGTTCGCCTGCATTCCGGCACCGCTGCCGGAGAATCGGCACGAGCTCTCAATGCCCATGCGTATACCCTCGGCCAGGACATTGTGTTCGGGAGCGGTAAGCTCGCACCGTCGACGAAAGAAGGGTCCCGGTTACTTGCGCACGAGTTGACACACGTAGTGCAGCAGGGGCAGGGAGCTCAGCAGATCCAGCGCGACAAGGGGTCCGGTGACGATCCGGAATATGCAACGGGAGCGCAAGTTGAGCAGGCGCTGATCAATTATCTAAAGCAGGCTCAGGGCGTACAGAAGGGACGATTCCTGCACATAGACGAGGACGTGCGGACTGCAGTGTTGAAGCTGGCCGGAACTGCGGCAGTCAATCCAAACGACTTGTTGCATATGTCGGTGGAGAAGTTTGCAGCGAATGTCCGTGCGCTTCTCCCCGACAAGATCCCGCGTAGTCAAATGGTGCATCTGTACAAGCTGCCAGAGAAGAAGCCCGTGGTCAAGAAAACCTGGTGGGAGAAGAAGAAGGAGAAGGCCCAGAAGACGTTGGACAAAGTAGGGAAACCTCCCGAAGACGTCCGTTCCCCCAAGGGGCAGACCTATCCGCCGGGGGGCGAGCCAAACACAGGAGGAGGGAGCAAAGGGGAACACGATCTGCCGCCCCAGGATGTCGACACTGTTGGAGACTGGATTGATAGGAAGACGGGCGGTCCGATAGGAAAAAATCCCCCGCCGTCTCAGCCGCAGGAAACGCGCAATCAAGATACCGAGACCACGGACCCTCCGGCGTCCACCGGTATCGGCCGTCGCAGACGCGATAGCCCAACCGGGCCGTTCCTGCACTCGCCCGTGCCCGCTGCACCGACGCTGGATCTGGGAGAATCTCTCGCGGAATCGGCTTCGCCTTTGATGGCGGCGTCCATCGGTTCCGTCACGATCGAAGGGTTTGTTACCGGGAACGCGGCTATCCCGCGCGGCAAGGTTGGCAGCCTGACAAGTGCGGCACCCATCATTCGAACTCTCCTGAAACGATATCCCGCATCGACGATTCGAGTGACGGGACACACCGATGCGGTCGGGAAAGAGGATGATAATCAAGGCCTCGGCCAGAGGCGGGCCGATAGCGCCCAAGCCTTTCTGGTGGCGCAGGAAATTCCGACGGAAGCAATCCGAACCCAGAGCGCCGGCGCGACACAACTTCTGGTCAACACCAAAAATGCGGAGCCAAAGAACCGCCGCGTTGAAATCCTCTTTGAGACCAGCACGCTGTTGCGAGACTTCGGACGCCCCGCCGCCGTGCTTCCGCCCGCGTCCGATTACAAGCCGAAGTAAGGGCAATTGAGTTTCTGGGTCCGACTGTTCATCGGCCAAAACCTGGCGACCGGCGGCACGCAAGGTGGTTTCAGCGCGGGCTCCCAGTGAGCCACGCGACGTAAGGGAGGCTGACCAAGACGCTATGGCAGTGCATACGGGCGGCGAACGAAAGAAGAATCCCCAGGCCGTGCCGGCGGCCAAGACAATTGCTGGAGCAGCTCCGCCGGAGCATCGAGTCGAGGCCGCGGCCGAGGGCCGCCCTTGGAATTTCGCAACGGTACCCGTGCGTGCCGCACCGATTTCGTTTCAGCCCAAGCTACGCATTGGCGCAGTGGACGATCCGCTGGAACGCGAGGCGGACGCGGTTGCGGCGCGTGTTTTAAGCGGGGCCCCTTCCGAAGCCCTGCCCGCCCACGGTTCGTCAGTAGGAATACAGCGGAAATGCGCCGCTTGCGAGAAAGAAGACGAAGAGAAGAAGACGGTCGCGAGAATACCGTGGGCGCGGTAGCCAAAATGGAGATCGCGTCTAGAAAAGGAGCACAACCATGAAACGAACCGTTAATGTTTTGAGCAAACTGAACTGGGGGACGAGAGCCTGCGCTGTTCTCGTG
>OCZU010000456.1_pt1 | contig 28457 bp, 27 predicted proteins | sample 1539001 | NCBI WGS metagenome assembly OCZU01 (sample SAMEA3539306, study PRJEB22396) | soil metagenome | biome: tundra; feature: field; material: soil | place: USA | collected 2010-05 | depth 0.15 m | reverse complement strand
GTCGGCCGCCCGCCTGGGCGAATCCCGGCCCGCGGCGAACGCCGCGCCGTGGTCGGCATGCTCACCGGCTGCGTGCAGCAGGTGTTCTTTCCCACGGTCAATGTCGCGACCGCGCGCGTACTCGCGGCCGAGGGCTGCGAGGTGCTGATCCCGGCCGGCCAGGGCTGCTGCGGCGCACTGTCCCTGCATGCAGGCCGACGTGCCGAGGCGGCCAGGTTCGCGCGCCAGCTGATCGAGACGTTCGAGCGGGCCGGCGTGGAAGCGATCGTGGTCAACTCGGCTGGCTGCGGATCGGCGATGAAGGAGTACTCCGAACTGCTATCCGACGATCCTCAGTGGGCCGATCGGGCTGCCGCTCTGAGCGGCAAGGTTGCCGACTTCAGCGAGTACCTCGCCGAACTCGGCCCGGCGGCACCCAGGCACCCGCTCCCGATTACCGTCGCCTACCACGACGCCTGTCATCTCGCCCATGCCCAGCGGATCACCCGCCAGCCCCGCGACCTGCTGCTGGCCATCGACGGACTCAGTCTCACGGAGATCCCCGACGCCGGCACTTGCTGCGGTTCGGCGGGCATCTACAACCTGGTTCAGCCGCAAGCGGCCAGCGAACTGGGCCAGCGCAAGGCTGTCGCCGTCGGCGAGACCGGCGCGGAGCTGCTGGTCTCAGGGAATCCTGGTTGCGCGCTGCAGATCGCCTCGGCGCTGGCAGCCGCGGGCACCCCGATGCCGGTCGCCCACCTCGCCGAGGTGCTCGACGCCTCGATCAGCGGCCAGCCCGCCAGCCTTCTCCTCGGTCAGGCCAGTACCGCCGCCCGCCCGGCGCGTAGGACGCGACCATGATCACACGGTTTTGTCAGCACCCGTCACTGACTAACCCATGTGATCATGGAGCGACAGCACGCCTAGAGATGGCGAACGAGTGGCGACGGAGGACCGATGAGCCCAGCACAGGCTGACCCGCCAGACCAAAGCACGCGGCCAGGGTCGGTCACTCGTCCGGCCGACCAGGACGTACCGCCGGGGTCGGCCACTCATCCGGCCGGGGAACCGGACGGCGCGCGGACCGAGGTTGCCGGGAAATCCGGCGGCAATTCGGGTCTGGGCGGCGACGCGGCCGGTGGCCCACTTGGTGCCCGGCCGCTGTGGGACAAGACCTTTCACGGGCGGGATCCTGACACCGTCGCCAGCTCGGCTATCTGCCAGATCACTCCGACAAAGTGCCAGGCCCGGACCCGGCTGTACCGGGACGGGAAACTCGAGCTTGAGGGTTTCCCTGTGGCCGAGATCAGCGACCATCTGACCGACGAGTCGGTCACGATCTGGCTCGACCTGCGTGACCCGGACCGCGACGACCTGGCTGTGCTGAGCGATGAATTCGGCCTGCACCCGCTCGCGATCGAGGACGCCGTCCACGAGCGCGAGCGGCCAAAGCTGGACCGCTACCGCAGTCACCTGTTCCTGACCGCGTACAGCGCCCGCCTGGACCACGGCAACGGCGAGCTGGCGACCAGCGAACTGGCGGCCTTCGTCACCGACCGGGCGCTGATCACCGTCCGCAAAGATGATGGGCTGGACATCGGCGCCGTGGTCGAGCGCTGGGATTCCAGTCCGGATCTTGCCAGGTTCGGCGTCGGCTACCTGCTGCACGGACTGCTTGACTATGTCGTCGACGGGCATTTCGAGGTAGTGCAGAGCCTGGATGAGTCCATCGAGGCGCTGGAGGATCAGCTATTCGCCAGCGTTCCGCAGAACAACGAGGTTCAGCGGCGCAGTTTCGAGCTTCGCAAGAGCCTGGTGCTGCTCCGCCGGATCGTGATCCCGATGCGCGAGGTCGTCAACTCGCTTATGCGCCGTGACCTGCACGTCGTCGGCGACTACCTGATGCCGTACTACCAGGACGTCTACGACCATGTGCTCCGGGCGACCGAGTGGACGGAGAGCCTGCGGGATCTGGTGACCACGATCCTGGAAACCAACCTGACCATCCAGGGCAACCGGATGAACATCATCACCAAGAAGGTCACCAGCTGGGCGGCGATCGTCGCAGTCCCGACCTTCATTACCGGCTTCTACGGGATGAATGTGCCCTACCCCGGTTTCAGTGCCAAGGCAGGGTTCATCTTTTCGGTAACCGTCATGATCGTTGCCGGAGTCGGGCTCTACGTGGTCTTCAAGCGCAAGGACTGGCTGTAAGAGCCGCTGCCAGGCGCGCCGGTGACTGGCCGCCCAGTCACGGGGCCGGGCCGTTGGCTGGCCGCCCGGTCCTGCCGGTGGCTGGCCGTTCAGTCGCGCGGCCAGCCACCGGCGGTATATGCCGCTACGGCAAGGTCACCGGACCCTGGCCGGTGAGAATGGTCTGGCTGGTGATCGGCTTGAATGGCGAAGTTTCGCAGGTGCCGTGGGAGTTGCGCCGGCCGACGGCGATGAGCGAGATCGTGACCCGGCCCGAGCCGCGGATGCCCGCGTACCTGCCGGTGCCGGTGCTGAGCTTGCAGGTGCCGTGCTGGCTGACCGCGAGCAGGCAGTTCGCCAGGCTGAAGTGCTGGTGCCCGCCCGTGATCTTGTGCGTGACGCGGAAGCTTCCGGCGGCGAACGTGAAGGTGTCGGTGCCACTGCGATGCTGGACGTCGATGCCGCCCGCGGTGAACCCGCCGTAGGCCACCAGGCTCGATCTCGACGCGGTGAACGAGGTGGACATGACCTGGAAGTGCTCGGTCCTGGCTGCGGCGGGCCGAGGGCTGGCCGAAGCCAGGCCGGCTCCGCTGATCATGGCGACCGTGGCGGCCGCGCCGACGAGGGTGGCGACTGACTTGCGCATTGCTGTCTCCCTTTCTCCGGGTGTGTTCCGTCAAGGGTGCCGCGCGCCGGTACAGGCTGTCGTCGCCACGGCGCCCGATCTTCGGCCGGCCAGGCAGGCGACCCGCACTGGGCATCCGGTCGCCCGCACGGGTGACATGCCACGGGAGGACAGTCGGCCGCGCGGCCGATGTGCCGCCGATGCAAGCATCGCTACAGTGCGGACATGAGGGGCGATCGGCTCAGGAACTGGTCGGCCGCGGCCAGTTCGTGGCTGGAGGCCGCCGTCGGTGGTGCGGTGACCGCCGCGACGCTTGCGCTGGAGTGGGGACAGCGCCCGCACGCCGGTGCCGGCCCCCATGCGGCTCTGGCCGCCGCCGCGGTCCTGATCGGCGTGGCGCTCACCTGGCGCCGGCGCGCGCCGCTCGCCGTCCTGACAGTCGTGCTCGTCGCGGTGCTCGGATCCGGCGCGCCGCCCTGACGATGAGCCTGCGCTGGCCCCGGTGCCAGGCCTGGATCGGGTCACCGCGCTCGCCGAGCAGATGCGGGAGGCCGGCCTGCCCACTGATCTGCACGTCGAGGGAGACCCGGCCCCGCTCGCACCCGGCGTCGATCTGGTCGCTTACCGGGTCATCGCCGAAGCGCTGACCAACGCGCTGAGGCACGCCGGACCGGCCCGCGCCCGGGTCCACATCCGGTACCGGGCGCACGAACTTGACCTTGAAATCTCCGACAACGGACACGGCGCCGCGACCGCAGCCACCGATGGCAGCGGTCATGGCCTGGCCGGGATGCGAGAGCGGGTCGCGCTCTACGGCGGCACTCTGGACGCTGGTTTTCGCGGTGACGGGTTCACGGTGCGCGCGAGGCTGCCCGTGGATCGGATCCGAGTATGACCATCCGCGTCGTGATCGCGGACGATCAGCAGCTCGTGCGAGCCGGTTTCCGCAAAATCCTTGAAGCCGAAAACGGCATCGAGGTCACCGCCGAAGCAAGCAACGGCCGCGACGCGATCGCCGCTGCTCGCCAGTATCAGCCAGACGTCGTGCTGACGGACATCAGGATGCCGGACATGGACGGGCTGGAGGCTACCCGCCGCCTGCTGGCCGGCGACCGGCGCTGACCCGCGTCCTCATCCTCACCACGTTCGACCTGGACGGGTACGTCTACCAGGCGCTGCACGCCGGAGCGAGCGGGTTCCTGCTGAAGGACTCACCTCCCGATCAGCTCGTCGCCGCGGTGCGGATCGTCGCCAGCGGGGACGCGCTGCTCGCGCCGTCCATCACGCGCATGGTGATCCGGGAGTTCGCCCGCAGGCCAGACCGGACGCTGCGGCCCGCGCCAGGCATTGACAGCCTTACCGCCCGCGAGCGCGAGGTTCTGACGTTGCTGGCCCGTGGCCTGTCGAACAGCCAGATCGCGCAGTGCTGGTGATCAGCGACGCGACGGTCAAGACGCACGTCGCCCGGGTGCTGATGAAACTCAACCTCGCCGACCGGATCCACGCCGTGATCCTCGCCTACGAAACGGGCCTCGTGCAGCCAGGGGAATCTGATGCATGATGCGCGCTAACGCCGCACCACGGAGCTGGCCTGGCCTGCGGATCTGGCGATATTTCACCATGCTGAGGGCGCCGCAACCGGGTTCGCGATGCCATGATGTCACGGGTGGGTAGCCGTGCGATCCGTTTCGCCCCCTAGGGGTGATTCGTCCGTGGCCAAGGCTTGCACTGTGTTTCGATTCACGCGTAGATGGTACTCAACAGTAACAAATCGTCCTTCGCCGAGACCGATAGCCGGCCTCGGCGCGTCCGTCCGTCCCCGCCGGAGGCCGCCGTGGTATGCCCCATCGACCCCGCAAAGCGACAAGACTTACTGAACAAGGGAGCGCGGAAGAGCTTGCAGCCTAGTTCGGTCGCGGTGTCCCCCGGCAACGAACTCAAACCGGCTGGCAGAGGGAGACGCCTCCAAGATCGTTACGGCCGCCCGCCGGCACCGTACCACAGGGGTGACTGCGGAGACACGCATGTCCCCCGTCGGTGAGTCCCCGCGCGCCACGGTCGCGCCGCGCCTCACCGACCGGGAGGTAATGATCGTCTATCTTATGAGCGCCGGTCATACGGCTTCTGAGATCGCAAAGCTGCTCGGCTTGCGCCCGCGCACGGTCGAGAACCACAAGCGGCACATCTACGAGAAGCTCGGCGTCGGCAGCCAGAGTCATGCGGTCGCGAAGGCGATCTGGCTCGGTCTGCTCCAGCCTGGTCAGCCGCACACCCCCCCTCTGAAAGGGCCCAGTCGACTGCGGCATGCGGGCGAGCCAGGGCGCGCCATGCTCGCGGTGCTGCTGGGACCAGCCAGCCAGGGCCGGGACGAGTTGGCGCGACTGCTTATATCGGAGCGGGTGCCGTTCGTGGTAGCGCTGAAGCGGGAAGAACTGATCCGCGATCACTGGGTGTGGTGGCATCGCGGTCCGATCGTCGTGGTGCTCGTCGATCCTGAGCCAGCGGACTGGTCACCGACCATCTCGTTGGGTGCTCCAGTCGTAGTAGTCCACGGCAGCGACGTCCCCGAGCAGCTCACGATCGCCGATGTCCTGGCGCGTAAGGCAGCCGGGCTGGTATCCAAGGCCGACGTCGCCGCCGGCCTCAGCCCTATCCTCAACGCCGTAGCTCGGGGTTTGCTGGTAATGAGCTGCGAATACGCTGAGACACTGTCGACATGGGCGCCCGCTCCGTCGCCCACGGTGCCCCAGCTCACGGCACGGGAAGGCGACATTCTCGGCTCGATAGCCTGTGGCCATACAATCCGCCAGACCGCCCGCGCGCTGGGTATAGCGGCGAAGACAGTGGAGAATACCCAGGCTCGGCTATTCAGAAAGCTTGACGCCCGTAACCGCATGGAGGCGCTCACCATCGCGGATGCCCTCGGCCTCGTTGAGTGGACCAGGACTCCGGTCGGCCAGATTCTTGGGCCGGGACAATTGCCCGGCCATCCATGCAGATCCGGCCATGACTAAACGCCAAGCTCGCCGGCGCCGGACTATTCCGGCAGGACTGGGGTCCGCAGTTCTGCCGAGATCTGGCTCAGCCCCCGGTCACCGCCAGCCAGCCCTCGACCCCGCTGGGACCGGTGATGAAAACGACCGGGGCAATGCAGGGGTGCGGGAGGCTCACTCTGGCATCGATCTCCAAGTCCCCGGTAGTACCGGCCCTAAAATCGCCTGTGCTGATATTGGCAACAGCGGCGGTGCCCCCGGCGCCGATGCTCTGGCAGCTGACGACGGCTCGGAAGGCCGGGAATGGATTAGTCCCCCGCAACGTGGCCGGCACCGTGGGATGGCTGGCGAGAACCAGCCCGCGCACCTGCACGAGAAGATGGCCGTCGCCGCTCAGGAAGCCGGTTCCCGCAGTGAGCGCCCAAGGAAGCCCACCGCCCTGTATCCCCCGGACCGGGTTGGCTGTGCCCACATATGGGACATTGACTGGCGTCATCCTCTCGAACTTCAGGACCATTGCTGGACCGAGGTCCTCCGAGGCGGCAACGCCCTGCTCCACCGACGCTCACCAGGGCCGAGCCGTCGCGCTCACCGGGGCCACACGCCGACGGCGGCCAGCAGATACCTCATCGTGCGCATCTCACACCTCTTAGCGTGGGTCGGTTAGGCGTCTCCCAATCAAACGTCCCGCTGGGACGCAAAGTTCACGTTGGCCCGAAGGAGGTTGAGCGTGACCCGCTTTGACGGACATCCACTATCTGGGGTCTGTACCCGGACGGATGTCCGAGTTTGGAGAGCCGGGTAATCGTGGAGTACATCACGCCTGCCAGGTAGGCTGCCGGACTGTGTTCCGCACCATCTCGGCCGATCCGGCACCTGACCGGGTCCGGCGGATCACGTTCGTGCCGTTCGTTGCGGACGGACAGTGCGTACTGGTTGAAGGTCAAGCGGGTCCTGGCCTGCCGACCGGCGAGGTACTGGCGGGCGACGACTACCTGCTCGACACGGTGCTGCGGGTGCCGCTGCGGACCGCCGGCTTCCGGTATCAGCATTTCCGGCCGTTCGGCCTGGACGGGGCTCACCTGTATGCGTGGATCGAGGGTGCTCCCTACACCGGCGACCGCCCGCACGCGCAGGCTGAGCTGACCATCTGCCCGGCTGAGCAGGCCGCCGAGCGACTGCGAGCCGCCGGGCAGCCGGTGCTTGCCGAAGCGGTCATGGCTGCAGCGGCGGCTTACCGGGCGCCGGATGACGAGGCTTACTACGCCGCAAACCTGCGCACCCTGCAGCGCGCCTACCTGCGGGGCAAGACGGCACAAGAGGGATCAGGGTTCGGCGGGGACGACCGGCTGTGGCGGCAGGCACGTCAGCACATCACCGAGGGAATCGGCTGCAGCGGCACGTTCCTTGACGTCGGCTGCGCGAACGGGCTGCTGATGGAGTCGGTCACCGCCTGGTGCGCCGAGCGCGGCCTGCAGGTGGAGCCGTACGGCCTCGACCTGGCGCCTGGCCTGGCTGAGCTGGCGCGGCGCCGGCTGCCGCACTGGGCGGACCGGATCTGGGTGGGCAACGCGATCGACTGGGTACCGCCGAACGGCCAGCGCTTCGACTACGTGCACATCCTGCTCGACTGCGTGCCGCAGGCGCGCCGGGCCGACCTGATCCGGCACCATCTCACCTGGACCGTCGCGCCAGGAACCGGACGGCTGCTCGTCAGCGATTACACGACCAGCCCGTCTGCTGACGACACCGCCGCCGCTGTGCTGCGCAGCCTGGGCTTCGACTGCACCGGCGAGAGCGGCGGCGATCGGCGTACCACCCGGCCGCCCGCACCAACCGCCTGGATCGACGCCCCGCCGTCAGGCTAACCCGGAGAGCCAGGACCGGATCGGCAGCGTCGCATCGCCATGGCTGCGATTAATGCTCGGCGCCACTGGCCCGGTCCTGGGCTCGGGTGAAGGAAGGTCGTTCTGTCTGGCTAGTTTCTGGCCGGTCCTTGCAGGGTGATGATCTGCTGGTAGGCAGCGGGCGGCCACGCCGATCATGACCGCGGCAGGCACCACGGCGAGAGCCGCGGCCGCGCCAGGCACCAGCTTCGCCCTGATCCGTCCTAGCGGTCCTAGCAGCCCTGGGCACTCTCGCGGTGCCGTCGGGACCTTGCTTGCGCGGCTTGCGCGGGTGTCGCGGTCGTTGTGCTGGCGCTGGCGGTCATTGAGCCACATGCCTGCCTCCTGACTGGGCGTGCAGCGCGCGGATGCTGCGCTGCCGTTTGCTTACCTGCCTGACGCTAGGCATCGCGCGCAGGCGCCGTCGTCGGCCAGGTCAGCGATCTTTCCGTCGGCCAGGCGGCTGATCATCGCTAGCCCCTCTGACGTCTTGATTGATGTCGTCCATGACGTCATAATGACGTCATGGACCTTTCACAGTATGTCGTGACGTTGCGGCGCGAGCTTGGCACGCTGACCCGCTTCGCTGCTGACGATGTAGCCAGGGCAGCAGGTCTCCTGGCCGAGGCACTCGACTCGCCGGTGCGGCTCATTCTGCTCGAAGCGCTCTCTGCCGCCGCAGCGGAGATCACGGCCCGCCTCGACGACACGGTCGTCGATCTCCGGCTCAACGGCGGCGAGCCGGAATTCGTCGTCACCACGGTTCCGGTCGACGAGCCGGCCCAACCAGCGGCAGCGACTCCTGGCGGTGACGGATCCGACGGCGCCGGAACTGCCCGGGTGACGCTGCGGCTATCGGAGTCGCTGAAGGTGCGAGTCGAAGCCGAGGCAGCGTCGGCCGGACTGTCGGTCAATGCCTGGCTGGTCCGGGCAGCGGCACAGGCGGCCGAGAGCCCCGGCACCTTCAGCGGCAAGACCTACCGCTCGGTCGGCCAGCGCATCACCGGCTACGCCCGCAGCTAGCCACGCTGGCCGTAGCTGCCAACGTGCTGCGGACCACCACGGGCCGCTGCGATCCACCCGACCTGACCCTGACCTCATTCGCGACAACGAACGGACGAGACAATGGCTACCTGGGAATTCCCCGAAACTAACCCGATCGACCTGGATGTCAGCCTGCCGACGGGCAGCATCACGATCGCGGCGGAGCCGGCCGAGGTCATCTCGGTCAGTTTGCTGCCGGGCCAGCCGGGCCAGCCGGGCCACCGCGACGACGAGGCCGTCGCCGACGTGCGCGTCGAGTACCACGCGGGCCGACTCGAAATCGCCGAGTCCATGCCGCTCGGCCTGCTGCGGCGCGACCACGGATTTGATCTTGCGGTCAGGCTTCCTGCCGACTCGCGGTGCACCGTGCGCACGAGGTCGTCCGCGATAACCTGCCAGGGCCAGCTTGGCGCGCTCGACGTCAAGACGGCGACCGGCAGCGTCCGCGCGGCCGAGGTCGCGGGGCCGGTCCAGGTGAGCGCGATCTCGGCCAGCGTCCGAGTCGACCACGCTGCGGCGGAGGTCAACGTGCGCACCGCGTCAGGCAACATCGAACTGGAGCGGGTCGGCGGCAATGTTACCGCCGTCACGGCGAGCGGCCGGATTCAGATCGGCACCGCGGCGGCATCGGTGACTGCTCGCACCTCCAGCGGCCACATCCGAATCGGCAGCGTCCGCACCGGTGACGCTGAGCTGACCGGCGTCTCCGGCGACATCACGGTCGGAGTCGCCCCCGGCGTCGGTGTCCTACCTCGACCTCGCCTCCGTCATCGGCCAGGTCAGCAGCGAGCTTGTCCCGTCCGAGCCCGATGATGGCACCGACCTGCGACTGAAGTGCCGCACGACCAACGGCGCGCTGCGGGTCACCCGAGCCGCCACTACCGCCAGTGCGAGCTGACCGACCCGTTCGCGAGCCACGCCTCGTCGACGTCGCCCTCGGCCACGATCACCGCGGGACCGGTCAGCAGGCTGGCCGTGATGCTCACCGTGACGGTCAGCCTGCCGCCGGGCAGGTCCACTGTCCATGGGTCAGGTGCGTGCTCAGGCCAGTGCCCGGCAGCGGTAGCGGCAGCAGCAGCCGCGGCGACGGCGCCGGTCCCGCAGGACAACGTCTCCCCTGAGCCGCGCTCGTGCACCCGCATTTCGACGGACCGCTCGCCGATGACCCGCACCAGTTCGACGTTGACGCCGTCAGGGAACTGCGCGGAGTCGACAGTCGGCGGCGCGGACAGGTCAAACCCGGCCACCGGCTCGCTGACCAGGCAAGCCAGATGCGGGTTGCCCACGCACACCGCCAGACCCTCGCACCGGCGCCCGCCGACCATGGCCCAGCCGGTACCGCGCGGAGTCGCCGGTCCCATGTCCACGCAGAACGCCCCCCCGGCCACCTGCCACACCAGCCGGATGCCCGAACGGGTCGCGATCGGCAGCTCCGGCCCAGCCGCCAGGCCATGATCGATCAGGTACCTGGCGAATACCCGGATGCCGTTGCCGCACATCTCGGCAAAGCTGCCGTCAGCGTTCCGGTAGTCCATGAACCACGCTGCCGCGCCGCAGTCAGCCTCAGCCGTCCTGACCACCCGCAGCACGCCGTCGGCGCCGAGCCCGGTATGCCGGTCGCACAGCCGGCGGACCATGTCGGCATCGAGCTCCAGCTGGTCATCGGCGTCGGGAACGATGATGAAGTCGTTCCCGGTGCCGTGCCCTTTGGCATAACGCATGCGTTCGATGCTAGTCAGCGACCAGACCGGACTCCGTGATGGCTGCCAGTGCCTGCTCCGTCGGCACCGGCCCGGCCGCGGGCAGCCAGCGGATTCTCGGGTCCCGCCGAAACCATGACTCCTGCCGGCGTGCGAACCGCCGCGTGGCCCGCACCGTCTCATCTTGCGCCTGGGCCTGCGTCCAGTCGCCGTCCAGATGGCGAAGCACCTGCGCGTAGCCGAGTGCACGGCTAGCCGTCCTGCCGTCGCGAAGGCCCGCGGCGGCCAGCCGCTTGACCTCGTCCACCAGGCCGTCCTGCCACATCCGGCTGACCCGTGCGGCGATCCGCCGGTCAAGCTCAGCTCTGGGCACGGCGAGGCCGATCTGCGTCGTCGGCAGCACCGAGGTGTAGTCAGGCAGCGTCGCCGTGAACGGCCGCCCGGACAGCTCGATCACCTCAAGCGCCCGGACGATCCGGCGCCCGTTGCCGGGCAGGATCACCACGGCAGCCGCCGGGTCGGCCCTGGCCAGCCTGGCGTGCATCACCCCGTGGCCGACCGTCGCGAGCTCGCGCTCAAGCCGCTCCCGCACCGCCGGGTCGGTCCCGGGAAACTCCAGGTTGTCGATGGCGGCGCGAATGTACAGCCCGGATCCGCCGACCAGGATCGGCGTGCGCCCCCGTGCACCGATCTCCGCAATGGCGGCTCTGGCCAGCCGCTGGTACTCAGACGCGCTGGCCGGCTCGGTGACATCCCAGATGTCGAGCAGATGGTGCGGCACGCCACCCCGTTCGCCGGCAGCGAGCTTGCCGGTGCCGACGTCCATGCCGCGGTAGAGCTGCATCGAATCGGCGTTGATCACCTCGCCGTCCAGTTCGCGCGCCAGCCGCAGCGACAGCTCCGTTTTCCCCGCAGCCGTCGCCCCGACGACCGCGATCACTCGCTGCCGCATGGCCTCAGTGTGCCAGCGCCAAACCTCTCGTCAGCGATCGACGCAGCACCGAACCGGCGCCGTGGCCGCTCGCACAGCGTCATCCAGCGAAGATCCCCGGCGCCGCGAGCCAGGCGGGCAGCCGGTCAAGGCAATCAGACCAGCCGGCCACATGATCGTCCCGGCCGGCCTCGTCGGCGAATCCCCGATGGGTCAGGACGACATCGGTGTCCGGGCCGGACGTCGCCAGCTCGACAGCCACCAGCGTCTCCTCCGCCTGACCGTCCCACATCCAGGTGAAGGAGAGCTTGGTAGGTACCTCCACGACGGTGTAGTGGCCGGACACCGCAATGCCCCCGCCTGGCCCGTCGAATTTAAACCGCCCGCCGACGCGCAGGTCAACCTCTGCGGTCGTGCGGAATCGGGCCGGCCAGAACCACTGCGCGAGCGCGGCTGGGCTGGTGAGTCCCTGCCAGAGGAGGTCCACCGGTGCGCGGAACCGGCGCTGCAGCGCAAGCTCGGTCATCACTCCTCCATCCGGCTGCGGCCGGCAAATTTGCCCGGGATGCGGCAGCATGGCCGTGCAGCCGAAGTCGCGACGGGCTGGCGGCTCACCAGAACCGCGCCGCCACCCTACGCCCGTGGCCGACCAGCGTCGCCGACGGGCCTCTAACTCGACTCACGGCGGCCGATCGCGCGTCTGCTGGTCGCCCAAAGCCGTATCGAATATCGCATGGACCCTCCTGTAGTGGTGCATATTGCCCTTACATGTGAACCGACCTGTCTTCCCAGGAGTCCTATGCATTGGAGTCACCGCTGCACAAGCTGGTGACCCCAGAATATCCGCCGCACTATACAGGGGAAAGCAGGGCATTGTGAGAATCACCCAGGGCGCCATCATCCTGGCCGTCGCCGCGAGTTCGTTATTGGTGCCTGCAGTCGCTAGCGCGTCTGTCCCGGCATCGGCGCTTGCCATGCCAAGCACAACCCGCACGACTACCGCAGCCATCGGGGTCAACGGCACAATTCCGGTCGGGAGCGGGCCGCTAACTGTCGCGGTCAACCCGCGGACGGACAGCATCTACGTCACCAACAACGGTGACAACACGGTGTCAGTGATCAACGGGAAGACGGACAAGGTGACGGCTACCATTGCCGTCGGCAGCCATCCGTACGGGGTCGCCGTCGACCCGTTGACCGACATCATCTACGTCACCAACACGAACGACAACACGGTGTCAGTGATCAACGGGAAGACGAACGCGGTGACCGCGACGATCCCGATGGGCTCAGGGGTCTTCGCACTCGACGTCGCGGTCAACCCGCAAACCGACACCATCTACGTCGCCAACGAAGACGATGCCATGGTAGTGATCAGCGGACGGACGAACACCGTGACTACCACCGTGCCGGTGGGCACGCCCTACGGACTGGCGGTCAACTCGCGCACTAACACCATCTACGTGGCCAATGGCGACCTGCTGGTCATCAACGGGAAGACAAACGCGGTGGTCACCACGATTACCGGGACCGGCGCTTTCGGGGTCGCGGTGAACTCGCAGACCAATGTCATCTACGCCGCCAACAACAACCTTCCGGGAGAGCTGGTATCGGTGATCAGCGGGCGCACCAACATGGTGACTGCCACAATCCCGCTCAGCAGCGTGCCATCTGAGGTCGCGATAGACCAGCAAACCGATACCATTTATACCACCAATAGCAACAACACGGTGTCAGTGATCAACGGGAAGACGGACGTGGTAATAGCCACGATCCCCGTCGGCAGTTCTCCGTACGGGATCGCGTCCAACCCGCAGACCAATACCACCTACGTGGCCAACTCAGGGGACGGCACTGTATCGGTGCTCGGCTCCTGACTCCGCTGAGTCCTTCCAGTCATAGCCGAAGGGGACCGGTCAAGCCAGACTGGTCCCCTTACCGGTGAGGTAGCGCGCACCGGGGGCCAGCAGGCTGAGGGGGAATCACGCCAGCAAACCGGGGCATGGCGGCCCACAATAGTTCGCATGCCCTCCCCCACCGCCACAATGTCCTGGCCGGCCCAGCTGACCACGCCGCGGGGACGGCCGGGCGGAGGTGTCCTACAGCTTCCTGCCCGAGCACTGGGGTCACGGACACGCCCGCGAGCCGTCACCGCACCTGTCGCCTGGGCACTAGCGGCGGTCAGCGCGGCTCCGCCGGCGGTGATCGCGATCACGCAGCAAGCGAACGTCCGATCGCGCCGGCTGCTCGAATCCATCGGCAGGAGTCCTGACCAGTGCCAGATCCTGCAGCACACGACCGGGAGCCGGATCTCGGCGAAGCCGACTTCGAACAGTTGCGCCCCGTTCTGAGCTGGGCGATCGCTGCGGCCGCACCAGGCTCACGAGTCGTCGGAGTCAAGGGCCTGCGGGACGGCACGAATCCGTGGTTGCTGCGCCTGGACCGCAGCGGGACGACGTGCGAGGTGTTCCTCAAGGTCGGAGATGTCGCCAGTGTCCAGCAGCACCGGCAGCTCAGCACTGCAGTAGCTGCCCTGATACTCGCCCAGGAACATGCCCTGCCTGCCCCCCGCCTAGTCGCTGCCGATCTCGACGGCAGCCAGGCGGGCATGCTGGCGATGCTGACAACCGTCCTGCCGGGCAGCAGCGACATCCCCCGTGCTGCTTCCCCCAACCGACTCCGCAAGCTGGGCGCGGCGGCTGCCACACTCCATGCCGTTCCGCTGTCCCCGCGCCCGGATCTGGCGCTGCGCACCCAGCCGCTCCCTGACGTGGACTTTGCCGCATGGCGCCGATCGGCCGGCACGTCTGAGCTACTGACCAGGGCTGAGAGACTTCTTGCCGATCTGCCAGCACCTGGCGGCACGGTGGTGTTCGTTCACGGCGACCTGTGGCAGGGCAACACGTTGTGGTCCGATGGCTGCTGCACGGGCATAGTCGACTGGGACTGCGCGGGAGCCGGTGCATCGGGCATCGACATCGGCTGGCTGCGCCTCGACGCGGCCCTGTACTTCGATGCGTCCGCTGCCGACGAAATCCTGCTCGGCTGGCAGCAGAGCATCGGCCGGCCAGCGGACTACGTCGCTTACTGGGACGTCGTAGCGGCGCTGGGCACTGTAGGCGATATGAAGGACTGCATGCCGCCGCTCCTTGACCACGGCCGCACCGACATCGACGCGCCCACCCTGACCGCACGCCGCGACCCCTTCCTCGCCGCTGCACTCGACCGTCTTGACCGCCCCTGACTGGACCTACAGGCCGCTAGTCGTCCGCAGCAGATGATCTCTGGTCTGGATTGGTCAGGCTGGGCGGCTTAGAGCGGGCATGCCGAGCATGACCCGCTGCCCGGCGCCGGCATCCGCGCCAGCGGTCGAGACGGCAGCCGCGAAGGCATCGCTGTTGCCTGGGCTCACCGGCGTCGTTGTCTGGCCGTCGAGGCTGCTTCTGCGGATCTCCCAGGCATCGCCACCGCGGGTGCGCCGCACGGTCAGCGGAGCGTCGTCAGCGATCAGGTAATGCGGGGCAGCGCGGGTTACCGTCGTGATGACCACATCGCCCGGACGAGGCGGCGCACCGCCGGTCTGCCTCATGTTCTCCAGAGGCGTCGCATCCGCCGACCCCGTCCCGTCCCAGTGCCGTCCCTGCGCAGCCGACGGGACGCCACCGGCTGGCATCGGGCCGGGGCCGGCCGGAGCGAAGTGCACGAGCCGGTTGTCCCTGGCCCGGCCGGACATCCGGTGGGTGGCCTGGTCCTTGCGTCCCTCGCCATCGGCCACCAGCACCTCGACCTGGCGCCTGACCAGCGGCAGGTTTTCCTGCAGCGTCATCTCCTCGACCAGCGCGACCAGTCGCTGGTACCGCTCGGCCACAACCGCCGGCGGGACCTGGTCGTCCATCTCGGCGGCCGGAGTCCCGGCCCTGATCGAGTACTGGAAGGTGAATGCCCCAGCGAACCTGGCGCGGCGGACGATGTCGAGAGTGTCGGCGAAGTCCGCCTCGGTCTCCCCCGGGAATCCGACGATGATGTCCGTGGTGATCGCCGCGTCCGGAATCGCCGTCCTGACCTTGTCCAGGATGGTCAGGTAGGAGTCTCTGCGGTAGGCGCGGCGCATCGCCCTGAGCACAGCGTTAGAGCCGGACTGCAGCGGCATGTGCAGCTGCGGCATCACGTTCGGCGTCGCGGCCATCGCGGCGATGACATCGTCGGTGAAATCCCTGGGATGCGGCGAGGTGAACCGCAGCCGCTCCAGCCCGTCGATCTCGCCGCAGGCACGCAGCAGCTTGCCGAACGCCAGCCGGTCACCGAAGGCAGCACCATAGGAGTTGACGTTCTGCCCGAGCAGCGTCACCTCCAGCACGCCATCATCGACCAGCGCCCTGATCTCGGCCAGCACATCACCTGGCCTGCGGTCCTCCTCCCGGCCACGCAGGCTCGGCACGATGCAGAACGTGCAGGTGTTGTTGCAGCCGACCGAGATGGCGACCCAGGCCGAGTACGGCGACTCGCGCCTGGCGGGCAGCACCGAGGGGAACCGCTCCAGTGACTCGGCGATCTCCACCTGGGCGCGCTGCTGCACCCGCGCTCTTTCTAGCAGGACCGGCAGCGCGCCGATGTTGTGCGTGCCGAACACCACATCCACCCACGGCGCCCGGTCGGTGATCACCGCACGGTCCTTCTGGGCCAGGCAGCCACCCACAGCGATCTGCATGCCCGGGTGGGCGTTCTTGACCGGCAGCAGGTGACCGAGGTTGCCGTACAGCCGGTTGTCAGCGTTCTCCCTGACCGCGCAGGTATTGAACACCACCACGTCTGGCGCCGCGCCGGCGCCCGCCTTGCGGTAGCCGGCTTCCTCAAGCAGGCCGGCCAGTCGCTCCGAATCGTGCATGTTCATCTGACACCCGTAGGTGCGGATCTCAAAGGTTCGCTGACCGTCGGAGCGCGGCATGAACCCTAGGGTAGACGCAGCCAGGGCCGCAGGACGCTGACGCCCGCCGCAGCCAGCGGCCGGCTGCGCGGGGAACCATTGACATGGCTAGTCGTCGGCTGACATCGTCCTGTTCACCCAGCGGCCGGTTCCGGCGTCAGCCACCGTGACCGGCATGTTCAGAAAGGCGGGCCCAGTGACGGAGCAGGCCGCAGACCTGATCATCCTCGAACCGATCAAGCTGCCCGTGTCCATCGCCGAGCTGGGCGAAGGTCCGTGCTGGGACCACTTCACCGGATCGCTGTACTGGGTGGACATCCCGGCGGGCCGGGTGCACCGGATCGACAGCAGCGGCGACCACTCCTTCTGGAACGTCGGCTGGCCGCCCGGAGCGGTGGTGCCGCGAGCGCATGGTGGTCTGGTGGTCGCGGCCGGCGTAGGTTTCGTCACCCTGGATCCTGATACTGGCGCGGTCGCCCCGCTGGCTAGTGCCGATCCGGGCAATCGGAACGTCCGGATGAACGACGGCGCTTGCGACCGGGCCGGACGGTTCTACGCCGGCACGATGGCGTACGACGAGTCGCCGGGCAAGGGCACGCTCTACCGGCTGGAACCAGATCACAGCGTCACCGCTCTGATCGGCGGTGTGGGTATTTCTAACGGGATCGGCTGGAGCCCGGACGACCGGCTGATGTATTACATCGACTCGCTCGAATACCGGGTCGACGTGTTCGACTACGACCTGGCTACTGGCGAGATGAGCCAGCGCCGGCCGTTCGTCAGCCTGGGCTCTGGCGACGTTATGCCGGACGGGCTGGCCGTCGACTCCGAGGGCAGTGTCTGGGTCGCGGTGTGGGGCGGCGGCGTCATCCAGCGGTACAGCGCCGACGGCCGCCTGACCGGGGTGGTGCGCCTTCCGGCAGCTCACGTGACAAGCTGCGCCTTCGGCGGCCCCGGACTCGACCAGCTGTACATCACGACGGCGGCCGGACCAGGCAGGTCCGCGGGCGCCCTGTTCACCTGCGCGGCCGGCGTTACCGGCCTACCCGCATACCCTTACCAAGGCTGACCAGAAACCGGTCCGCCGTACCCGTGCGGCAACTGAGAGTAAACCATGCGAGGCAGGTCACCTCACTGCCGTCGCGACCGGCGAATCAGGTGCACAATCCGGGCAGGCGATTGCGCCTGGTGTACCAATCGCCGCGAACCGGACCGGGCAGGTAAGGCACGATATCCCTATGAAGGACAACGTGATGGCGACGACGGATGCAGCAGGTTCCAACGGCAGCGCGGCAGGATCGGATGCGGCGACCGCGGCGGCTGAGTCCGCGTTGCCGCAGGTGCCGTTCGGTGCCTGGCCATCCCCCATCACCGCTGCCGAGGTAGCCGGGAGCCGGCTCAGGATCTCCTTCCCCATCGTGATCGGCGCCAGCACCTGGTGGCAGGAGGAACTGCCCACTGAAGGCGGTCGGGCAACGATCGTGCACCGCAGTGCTGACGACACCCGGACCGCGCTGCTGCCGGCTCCGTGGAACGCGCGCACCCGAGTGCACGAGTACGGCGGCCTGTCCTATCTGCCGGTAAGCCCGCCCGCCTCCGGACCGAAGACCGGACCGAAGACCGGACCGAAGACCGGACCGAAGACCGGATCGCAGGCAGGATCGCCAGACAGCGAGTCCGCGAGCCTGCCGATCGTGTTCGCCAACTGCGCCGATCAGCGGCTGTACCTGGCTGGGCCCGGTGTCGCTGGTGGCACTGCCCAGCCGATCGCGCTGACCCCGGACCCGACCGCCGCTGGCAGTGCGGCCGAGCCGAAGCCCGGCGGCAGCGAGTCCGGCGGCAGCGGGGCCGGCTCACGTGCTGCGCTGGGGCCGTGCGCGTTGCGTTATGCCGACTTCGCTCTCTCTCACGATCGGCGTGAGGTCTGGTGCGTCAGGGAACGCCACGGTAATGGCAAGATCACCCGGGCCATCGTTGCCGTACCGCTGGACGGATCGGCCGCGGCCGATCCCAGTGCGGTCCGCGTGCTGGTCAGCGGCTCGGACTTCTTTGCCTTCCCGACTCCGTCCCCGGACGGCCAGTGGCTGGCCTGGATCTGCTGGAACCACCCGCACATGCCCTGGGACGGCACCGAGCTGCGAGTCGCCCCGGTGCAGGATGGACTCCCTGGCAAGGGCCGTCTGATCAAGGGCAGCAACCGCGAGTCGGTGCTGGCCCCGCTGTGGCGGGACAACGGCAGCCTGTATGTCGCGACCGACTGGACCGGCTGGTGGAACATCTACCAGATCGGGCTGCACGGTGAGCCGCCGCAGGCGCTCTACCCGGCCGACGAGGAGTTCGCCGATCCGCTGTGGGAGCTCGGCGCGCGGCCGTTCACGCTGCTCGGCGACGGCCGGCTTGCAGTCAGGCACGGCCGGGGCAGCTCCCGGCTCGGGCTGCTCGACCCCGAGACGTCGGAGCTGACCGACCTGGACCTGCCGTTCGGCGTGTTCATCGGGTCGGTTTCCGCGGATGGCTCGACCATCGCCGGGATCGCCGGCGGGCCACTTGAGTCGCTATCGGTGGTGCGGATCGATCTGGCCAGCGGCGAGCTGACCGCGCTCCGGGCCGAGCTTGAGGAACTGCCCGACCGCCGGTTCCTGCCGGTTCCGCGAAGCGTCGAGCTGGAGGGTCCCTACGGCCGGGTTGTGCATGCGCTGATCTACCCGCCGACCAACCCAGGAGTGACCGCGCCGCCAGGCGAGCTGCCGCCTTACGTGGTCTGGGTGCACGGCGGCCCGACCTCGCACGTCACGGCGCGGCTCAGCCTGGAGAAGGCGTACTTCACCAGCCGCGGCATCGGCATCATCGACGTCAACTACGGCGGATCGTCCGGCTACGGCCGGCTCTACCGGAACCGGCTGAAGAGGGAGTGGGGCGTGGTCGACGTGGCTGACGCCAAGGAGGCAGCGCGGTCACTGGCCAACGCGGGCGAGGCAGACGTGGCGCGGCTCGGGATCCGCGGCTGTTCAGCGGGCGGCTGGACGGCGCTCGTGTCGGTGACGACCGGCGCGATCACCGATCCGGTCTTCGCCGGGGCTGTCTCCTACTACGGCGTCGCCGACCTGCGCGTCTTCGCCGAGCACACCCACGACTTCGAGTCGCGTTACCTCGACGGCCTGATCGGCCCGCTGCCGGGCTTCGACACCGTCTACATCGAGCGCGCGCCGGTCGGCCACGTGAACGCCAATACCTGTCCGGTCCTGCTGCTGCAGGGCCTGGACGATCCGGTCGTGCCGCCCGAGCAGGCCCGCGCCATCGCGGCCGACCTGGCGGCCCACGGCATCCGGCACGCCTACATCGCCTTCGAAGGCGAGTCGCACGGTTTCCGTAAGGCGGACTCGATGATTGCCGCGCTGGAGGCCGAGCTGTCCTTTTACGGCCAGGTCATGGGCTTCACGCCGCGCAACGTTCCGCAGCTCAAGCTCAGCACCGGCTGAGGGCGGCCGACGGCTGCCTGCAGCACGTCGGCTGGCGGCACGCTGGCAGGTCGGGCCGGCCGGCCAGCGACACGTCAGCGCGCGTACTCGGTGGCGCGCGATTCCCTGATCACGGTCACCCGGATCTGACCTGGGTACGTCAGCTCGTCCTGCACCTGCCTGGCCACATCCCGCGCGATGACCTGCGCTCCGATGTCATCGACGTCCCCCGGCTTGACCATCACCCGGACCTCGCGACCAGCCTGCATCGCGTAGACCTTCTCCACTCCGGGCTGCGCCTGCGCGATCTGCTCTAGCCGCTCCAGCCGCTTGATGTATGCCTCCAGCGACTCCCGCCTGGCGCCGGGCCGCCCGCCGCTGATCGCGTCGGCCGCCTGGGTCAGCACCGCCTCGACCGTGCGCACCTCGACCTCGTTGTGATGCGCCTCGATGGCATGGACGACATCATCGTTCTCGCCGTACCTCCGGGCAATCTCCGCGCCGATGATCGCGTGGCTGCCCTGAACCTCGTGGGTCAGCGCCTTGCCGATGTCGTGCAGCAGCGTGCCGCGCTTGAGCAGCACCGGGTCAAGGCCGAGCTCGCTGGCCATCATCCCGGCGATATGCGCGGATTCCACCAGGTGCTTGAGCACGTTCTGGCCATAGGAGGTCCGGTACCTGAGCTGGCCGAGCAGATGGGCCAGCTCCGGGTGCATGTCGGTAATCCCGACATCAGTCAGGGCGTCCTCGCCCGCCCTGATGCACATCTGCTCGATCGCGATCTTGCTCTGCTCGTACGCCTCCTCGATCCGCTGCGGGTGGATTCGCCCGTCGGCGACCAGCCGCTCCAGGGTCAGCCTCCCGATCTCCCTGCGTACCGGATCAAAGCAGGACAGCAGCACCGCCTCTGGCGTGTCATCGATGATCAGGTTCACGCCGGTAACGTTCTCGAAGGCGCGGATGTTGCGGCCTTCCCGCCCGATGATCCGGCCTTTCATCTCGTCGGCGGGCAAGTGCAGCACGGAGACGACTGACTCGCTGGTCTGCTCGCTGGCGACGCGCTGGATCGCCAGCGTGACGATTTTCCTGGCTCGCTGCTGGCCTTCCTTGCGCGCATCGCCCTCGATGTCCCTGACGATGAGCGCGGCTTCGCGCTTGGCCTGCGTCTGAATGGTCGCGACCAGTTCAGCCTTAGCCTGCTCGGCGGTCAGGCCCGCGGTCTGCTCAAGTACCGCGCGACGCTGGTCATCCAGCCGGTCGATCTCCGAGCGCCTCGCGTCAAGCTCCCTGCGGGTCTCGTCGTTTTCGGCGGCGAGCTTGTCCAGCCGGCACACCTCGCTGTCCAGCCGGTGCTCGCGGTCTGAGATGCGCTCTTCGCGGCGCTCCAGGTCGCCGCGGAGTCGCCTGACCTCGTCGGTGACCGCCCGCACCTCCTCGTCCACCTCGCGGCGCGCCGCCGCGGCCCGCTCGGCCGCGAGCTCCGCCTTCCTGACGATGACAGCCGCCTCGTTCTCGGCGGCACGCAGCCGGTCGGCTGACAGGTCGGTCTCAGCGGGCTGATCAGGCACCGGGATCGGGACGGGGGTTTCGGCGGAGTCGGAACTTCCCTCGGTGTCGCCGGGCGCGGCAGTCCGATGCCATCCGCCCGAAGCGCGGAACATGAAGGCGATCGCGGCGGCGGCTGCCAGCAGGGCAAGGACGGCGATGATGATCACCAGGATCAGCACGAGGCCATTGTCCACAGCGCACCCCTTTCGCTTAGTAGGACTCCTAGACGGCCCAAATGGGTGTCCGGAATCCGCCCGCAGCGAGGATTACCGTGCGCACGGGTCTAAGTTGCCGGCACGACATGCTGATAGCCAGCACCGACGCCGACCACTCGGCGCGGCCCGCCGAGGACGCAGACCGCGTCGCCTGTTCTCCTTTCTAACCCCTTCCGGCTAGGCCGGTCCCGCAGTCACACTGGCCGAATCCGGGCCAGGCCCAGCACATTGATCTGACACCCAGGCAACCGCGTATCCAGGGTGCGGCAGCAACCGGGCACTCAGCATTAGTCTGCCTTCTCCTCATCAACCCGCTTGCGCGGAGTAAACCTCACTGTTCGTGAGGCTAAGCGCTGATATCGGTCCGGGGCAAGCACAGGAAGATCAACAAAGTTGGCCGAGGCGGACATCAGCGATGTCTGGCCAGGTCAGAGCGATAGCAACCGATTTCAGCTTCAACCGCTCGCTCGGCGTGACTCGCCCCTCGCACAGCCAGTCCCGGCGCCTCAGATCAGCCGGGCGCTGATTGAATTCTCCGTGTATCCGGCCGCCGAGTCACGCTCGACCCACCACGCCCGCTTCCCGGCCCGGATGCTGACCGCCTCGTGCAATTCGGTGCCGATGTAGTGCAGGCCTACTCCGTCTTCGCTCGCGTATCCGGCCGGGAGCATGCCGTCCGCGACGAGCTGCCGGTACACCTCCCGCCGCGGCTGGTCGTCGAAGTCGTCGTGCACTCCATTGCTGTACGGCACAAAGCCGAGACCGTCGGTGAACGGGTCCAGCGAGTCGCTGAACGAGTCGGTGGGACCGCCCAGATGCCAGCACAGGCTCCCCGCGCTGGCCCCGGCCAGCACGATTCCGCTGTCACGCTGAGTTCGACGTCGCCGCACGCGCCGAACGCCGCGGTCTTGCCGTCGATCTGGGCTTGAGCGTCACCGACTGCCGTCGGGATGTAACAGACGCGCTTGATCCCGTCGCCCGCACGCTTAATCCCGTCTGCCGGCACCAGGCTCAGGGCGTGCTCGACCAGCGCGAACGAACCAGGCTGACCCGGCTCGGCGCGGAGCACTCCCGAGTAAGCGAAGATCTGCTTCAGCCCCGATGGCGCCCCTTGTCCCGCTGACACCCGCTGAGCCTAGTTGATCGCGAGTTCGGCGCAGGCGGCTTGCCGCCTTAGTCCAAGTCGATCGATCCATCGCAGTCGCCGTCGGCCATGCTAAGGGTCGTATCGCCGTCGGTGACCGGATTGAACGCTGCGTCGGCGTCAAGCCCGGCGCCAAAGGATTCCTCGTCGTCCAAGCCAGCGGCGACCGGATCCTGGCCATCTTGCTCTAGGGCGTCGCGGACGACCCGGTACGCCAGCCCGGGCCCGTATCCCTTCCTGGCCAGCATCCCGGCCAGCCGCCTGACCCGGGCCGGTGCAGGCAGCCCCGCCGTGCTGGCTAGCCTGCGCGCGACCAGCGCTCTGGCAGTGGCCAGCTCGGTGTCGGGGCTTAGCTGATCAACCGCCGCCTCTATGGCACCGCGCGCAACGCCGCGCCGCCCCAGTTCGGCCGCCAGCGCCCGGCCTGCCAGGCCCCGGCCCTGATGCCGCGTCTCGACCCACGCCTGGGCGAACATCGCGTCGTCGATCAGCTTCACCTCGGCGAACCGGCTCAGCACCGCTTCGGCGGCGTCCTCGGGCACGCGGCGGCGCCGGAGCGCCTCCGCAAGGTCCGCCCGCGTCCTGGGCGCCGCCGTCAGCATCCGCAGGCAGATCAGCCGCGCGACAGCCTCGGGATCAGCCGGGTCGGCCGGCTCGTCATCTGGCTGGCTTCGCACCGTTCGGCCTCGCACCGTTCGCCCCAGGAACCACTTCGAGCGCCGGCCTCGCGGCTGCTGGCGCGGGAGCCGTCACGTCAGCGTTCAGCTGCGGGCCGATGCCGAGCTTCTCCTTGATCTTCTTCTCGATCTCGTTAGCGATATCCGGGTTGTCCTTCAGGTACGTCCTGGCATTCTCCTTGCCCTGCCCGAGCTGATCGCCCTCGTAGGTGTACCAGGCGCCGGCCTTGCGGACGATGGACTGCTCCACGCCAAGGTCGATCAGGCTGCCCTCCCGGCTGATCCCGATGCCGTACAAGATGTCGAACTCGGCGACCTTGAATGGCGACGCCATCTTGTTCTTCACGACCTTCGCACGGGTCCGGTTGCCGACCGCCTCGGTACCTTCCTTGAGCGTCTCGATCCGCCGCACGTCCAGCCGCACCGACGCATAAAACTTCAGCGCCTTCCCACCGGTAGTCGTTTCAGGGCTGTTGTGCACGATCACACCATCAGCGAGGTAGTTGTGAGACCCTTCGACCTCGATGTCATAGCGGTTCATGATCCGATAGTCGGTCTTCTTGCTGATTTCCAGGATCTTCGCTGGCACTGGCCGGATCACCGGCTCGACGAACTCGGCTTCGACCACGAACTGACCGCGGAATCTTGGCAGCAGCTTGTATTCCATCGACGGGTGAACATACGGAGCCACCAGCTTCTGGAACTTCTCCGTCGCGGCCGTGGTGAACTGCAGCAGCGCGACTTTCTGAACACCTCTTTCCCTGAGTCTGACATCCAGCCCATGAGTGTCTCGCAGATACTCGATTATTCGCTCTCGCGAACCCGGACTCATTGCCTCAAGGCAGATCTCGATCCGGCCTGATCCACCCTGCGTCCGATCCTGAACACCCTTTGACCGCAGCGTGAAGCAACCGTCGTCCATGTACCAGACCGCCAGCGCGAGCGGTGTCAGCTTCTTGAGGTAATCCCAGCTGAGATGCCTCTTACCGTCCCCCTGGTAGACGATCTCCCGCAGTTCGCCGAGCTCCGAAAGCGGTGTGAAGTCCGCGAAGACAGCGCCCTTGGCATTCTCTGTCCTACAGTGCGGAATGTTGCCTAGCAGCGAAACTTTCCAGTCAAGGTAAGCCGCTTGCTTCGCACCGTGTCCCAGGCGGAACCGGGCGCTGCTATCCGTCTTCCGTACTGGCTTGGACAGATTTCCGTCGCCCATGATCGAGCCCAGAATCACCTGCCACTGCGTCTCGCTGAGGTAGTGCGGCTGAGCGAGCAGGACCCGGTCGCCGACTCGCATCTCGCCTGCCTCGCGCCAGCCACCTGGCGTCCTGATCAGGTGGTTACTGGTGAGATCGAAGGTGGCTCGACCGTGGCCAGATCCGCCGCCAGCTCTCTCGACACTGAAGTGCAGGAATTCCTCAGTGCGTCCATTGTTAAACCAGTTAACGACTCTCTTGGGTACGATTTTTCCCAGCTCAGGGTCGTATGAGAGGACTTCTACATCCATTTTCTGGTCTACGATTTTGCCAATTCTCTCTTTTGTTCCGTCTGCGAGAGTGACATTTGTATACCATGATCCACATCCGAACATCACTCCTATCCTTTCCCGCAATTGGTTAATAAAGATTATGGTGGTCTTGGTCTGGCTCAGTGCGCCGGCGATCTTCCGGAGCGCCTGGGACATGAGGCGGGCCTGCAGGCCGACATGACTGTCCCCCATCTCGCCCTCGATCTCAGCTCGCGGCACCAGCGCGGCCACCGAGTCGATCACCACGATGTCGATAGCCCCGGAGCGGATCAGCATGTCGGCGATCTCCAGCGCCTGCTCGCCAGTGTCCGGCTGGGAGACCAGCAGCGCGTCGGTGTCGACGCCGAGCTTCTTGGCGTAGTCCGGGTCAAGCGCATGCTCGGCGTCGATGAAGGCAGCGATCCCGCCCGCCTTCTGCGCGTTCGCCACCGCATGCAGAGCCAGGGTCGTCTTGCCCGAACTCTCGGGGCCGTATATCTCGACGATCCGGCCGCGTGGCAGGCCGCCGATGCCGAGAGCGACATCCAGCGCGATCGACCCGGTCGGGATCACCTCGATCGGCGCCCTGGCGTCATCGCCCAGCCGCATGATGGCCCCTCTGCCGAACTGCCGCTCGATCTGAGCGAGCGCGGTCTCCAGGGCCTTCTCCCTGTCCCCGGCCTTGATGCCGCTCGCCTTGTCGTTCGGTGCCATGTGAACTCCCGTTGGGATCGAGGGCTACGCGAGCCGCTCACAGCTGCGTGTTCCGCACTGCCAAGTCATGTCATCTGCTGTCCGCACCGACGGTACGCCCGGGCACTGACAGTGCGCTGGCGCTGTATCACGTACCGATTCGAGGCCACCTGAGTCCGCCAGCAACGCTACTCTAACGAACAATTGTTCGATCATGGAGCCGACTCGCCGACTCGCCCGATTCCGGTTGCGCCGGGTCGTCATGTGCAGGCATAAGGTGCTGTCCTTGTGATCGCGAGCAGCGCCGCGCGGGCGGGGTCAGCGGCGGGGTCCGCGGGTCCGCTCCTCGCAGCACGAGCCGGTGATGCCTGGCGAGCACGGGCGAGCGGGACCGCTCCGAACTACCCGCCGGCTGATAACTCACATCTGGCATAGCGCCCACACCACCTTCCCCCGCCAGCCATCCGGCACGAACGATCCCCAGCCGGTGCTGATGGTCTCGACGAGCAGCAGCCCTCGTCCGCTATCGGCCTCCAGCCCTGGCTCCTGCCGCTCTGGTTGCGATGGGCCAGCGTCCCAGACCAGTACCAGCACGCTGGTCTCCTCGGCCGCCAGCCACAACCGGACGGCCGGCGTTCCGCATTCGTCAATCCGGCGACGGTCATCCAGCCCGCCGGAAGCCCGGACGGCATTGGTGACAATCTCCGAGACCACCAGTTCAACTGGCTCGGCCAGCTCTTTGAGGCCCCACTGCCAGAGCAACTGCCGGGCATGATGTCGGGCGCAGGGCACGGCACCGGGGCGGGCGATCATCTGGAGATACGGTCCTCGCAGCCGATCCACCAGCGCCTTTTGATCTGTCGGATCGAGTCCAGAAGAAGACGGAACCGGCACCGGGACTTCTGCAGGGAATAGATCGACATTGACATGGGAGAAAGAGGCGGAGTTAGGGGATGTCATGCGATGCCTCCGGATTCCCTGAGGCTTGCCGTGCCTCCAGTTCGTGCAGTCGTTGCTGCACCATGTGCGCCACTTCGGTTACGGTGGTGGCCGAACATTCGATTCTGTGAATCGTCCACCCGGCGTCACTCAGGCGCTGGTATACATCGCGAAAGTGGTGCCATTCAATATGGGACGACGACGGTAGCCTCTGGAGCCGGTTGTGCGGCCCTTTATCGCGGAGCCGCTCGGTTACCACCAGCGGATCGGCGTCGAGAAGGACCGCCAGGTGCGGCCTGCTGGCCTGGGCGTTGATCCGCCACAGGTAGTCCGGGTCGACGCCGTCGAGTTGCTGCATGACGAGCGCCGATGGGGTGTACCGGTCGGTGATGACAACCTCGCCGGCATCCAGGTGCGGCAGTATCTCGGTGTCCAGATGGTGATACCGGTCAGCGGCGTACAGGCAGGCCAGGGCTATGCCCTGAACTGTTTCGGTCAGCTCGCGGGCCAGCTTGCCGATCGGGCCATCCGAGGGTTCGCAGGTGGCATGGACGATCCTGCCCTCGTCGGTGAGCAACTGGGCAAGTGCCCGCGCTGTCGTGCTCTTCCCCACACCGGATGGCCCGTCAACCGAGATGAACATGCCGTCAGAACAGTGCCGCATCGTCGCCTCCCGAATCGCCTCGCAGGGCTTCAAGAGACAGCGGTCCGGCCTCAGTCTGGCTGGCAAGGTGCACGAATAGCCGCGCAGTGACCAGTACGTCGTAAGCCGCTCGGTGCGGTCGCAGGCCGGGCGGGAGGCCGCTGCCGAGGTCCAGCATGGTAACGAGAGCTCCCAGCCGGTAGCTGGGCTCGCCAGGGAGCAGCCGCCGGGACAGTTTCAGGGTGTCCAGCACCTCGGTCGGCGCGAAGCCGGGCAGTTTTCGCTTCAGGACCCCAAGGTCGATCCCGGCATTGTGGGCCACCAGCACCACGTCGTTCAGCCGGGCACGTACGTCGGCTTCCAGACTGGCGAAGACGGGTGCCTGCGCAACCATGTCGTTCGAGATGCCGTGAATGCGCCTGGCCATGGTGGTGATGGGCTTGTCCGGCCGGAAAAGCCAGGAGGTCGGCTCGCCGATCACACCATCGACGATGGGCACCACGGCGAGTTCCACCAGATCCGGTGGCCGCTGGCCGTTGCCCTCCACGTCAGCAACTACGTAGCGGCGTGCAATCCAGACGGTCATGCCTGCTCCCAGCCGAGGTCAGACCGGCCGTGACGCCGTGACCGGTGGGGGTGATCGGCGTCGTGAACCTGGAACCCGAGGGCATGCTGCAAGAAATAACGCGGCTGCTCGTCAGCCAGGCCGCTGACGACGGCCGCTCGGTCGCTGATCTCCATGACCCGCAACTCTTGCGCTTCAGGCAGGGCGCCCGCGGCTTGTTCGAGCTGCGTGACCGTGGGTATCCGGTGGGCGCTCAGGCAGAGCTTGACCTGCGCGGCCGGGCAGACGTCGCACAGCTCCCGAATACCGACATGCCCGTTGTAATCGGGCAGGCCATGGGCGTATGACACCGCGCAGCTCGTCTTGCGAAAGAGCGGCCCGCCGCCGTGATCTCGAAACGCAGCCAGGACTCGCCGCTCTAATGTCTCGGGCATGATCTTGCGCCGTGCCGTCTGGCCGTACGGTAGCGGCAGGCCGCTGGCCTGGTAGTAGTCGGCGATCTCGTCGCGGAAGAACAAGCCCGTGAACACCGTGGCGTCAGCACTGTGCGACAGCTCTGCGGCCCGTGCCAGATGCCCGGCCGAATCATTCAGACCAGGAACGAGAGGCCGCCAGTACAGCACCGTCCGATACCGGCGCGGCAGATGGCGGCTGGCGGTCTTCAGCGACTCCACAGCCACACTCGATGGATACGGTTCGATTCTTGAGTCATCGATGCCGGAATACGTGAACAGCAGGGTGATCCGGAGACTGCCGATGGCCGCCAGCCGTTCGCAGTCGCTGTCACTCACCTTGCAGC
>OCZU010000455.1_pt1 | contig 28491 bp, 19 predicted proteins | sample 1539001 | NCBI WGS metagenome assembly OCZU01 (sample SAMEA3539306, study PRJEB22396) | soil metagenome | biome: tundra; feature: field; material: soil | place: USA | collected 2010-05 | depth 0.15 m | reverse complement strand
CTCAAAATTGATTCCGCGTTTCTCGCCCAATATCAACTTAGCGCCCACGCAAAACTTAATTCGGGTTCAGCCTCGGCAGGACGGTGTAATTCCAATTGGGGAGGGTCTTTGCGATCGATCGCCTCGAGCGTGCGAAGCAAGCCCTGATCGGCGGAGAACTTCTTGAGGTCGCAGGCGAGTTTAAACAAAGGAATGTTGTCTTGCCACTGGCCTCGGAGGTGGATAAGAACGGTCTCATCATTCAAATGCCGCAGTTTGATCCGGCGATGCACCAAGTCAATCATGGTGGCCAGAAGGTTGGTTGAATGATGCCGCTTATCCTTCACCTGCCAGAGGTCAAAAAAGAGGGGAAAATAGGGCTTGAGCATGTTCACGATATAGGCTATGTTCACGGCGTCGTGAAAATAGCTATTTCCGTGAACAGAGGAGAATTGAAAGGCACCGCCCTGGAGAAGGCGCTGGCGCATAGGCTGCGTGAACTGCTGGCCAATGTGGCGTGGCTTAAGAATTGGGAAGTCGCCCGTGAGTCAGTGACGCCTGAGCAAGGCTTCGACTTTAAGGCCACTTTGCCGTTGCCTGGCGGCAGGATTGCGGAGTTGTGGGTCGTGTGCAAGGCTAATCCACGGCCTTATCAAATCGCCGCCGATAGAACACAGGATCATCCCTCGTCGCAGAACAAACGCCAGAACCGGGTATGGGTCTTAGCCGCCCCGTTTCTTTCGCCGCGCATGGCGCAATTATGCCAGGAACTCGGCTGGAGTTGGTTTGATCTGGCGGGCAACTGCCATTTGAGCGTGCCGGATGCCTTTCAACTTGAACGCACTGGACAACCGCCTGTCCACCGGCTTCCGAAGTCCGGTGCCAATCTGAGCACGCCTGAAACCGCGCGCATCCTCCGCGCCCTGCTCGCAACGGACAATGCGGGGCGGAAATGGACGCAGCGAGACCTGCAACTTCATGCTCGACCGAACGTCAGCATTGGTTTGGTAAATAAAGTTGTCCGCCATCTCCATGACGAGGCATTCATTGAGAACCTGCCGGACGGCGGTTTCAAATTGCGTGCTCCGGTAGAATTGCTGAAGGCGTGGCGCGACGCTTACCGTTTTGATCGTCACCAGCGCCGGGGCTATTTCACGCTGTTGCAGGGCCGACGTTTGCAGGAAGCGTTGGCAAAGCTTGAATCCCTGACGGGCGGACACGCGGCCTATGCGGCGTTCTCTGCGGCAGATTTTCAAGCGCCGCATGTCAGGCAACCCAAGACCTGGCTTTACGTTGCCTCCGATTGGGAAGACACGTTTGGTGAAGTGGCCGAAGCCAAATTGGTGGATTCGGGCGAAAACCTCATTGTGCTGATTCCCGAAGACGATGGTGTTTTTTATCTTGGAGATGGCGGCACTTTGGGAGAACAGCGGTTGTCCTGCACCAACCCGGTCCAAACTTACGTGGACTTGTTTCATTGCGGCGGACGCGGCGAAGAGGCCGCCGAAGCTTTGCTTGAACAAAATCTCAAGCGTGCCTGGAAAGCGCGAGGTTTGTTGTGAATCCCGAACCGCGCCAGCGGGACGACTACAGTCCCCGTCAGGTCGGAGCAGCCCGTCGCGTTCTGGTTGACCTTGGGCAGGTGTTGGCGGCGTTTGAAGACTGTCTTGTGGTCGTCGGTGGCTGGGTGCCTGATCTCCTGTTGGTACAAGCGGACGAACCACACGTCGGCAGCATTGACGTGGACCTGGCCCTCGATGCGAACAAACTCGCGGACGGCCGATATGCCGACTTGCTCAAACTTCTCCTCGATAGCGGTCGCTACAAGCCGGGCGCTAAACCGTTTCAACTCGTGGTCGAAGTGGACTTGAAGGACGGCGCGAAACCCGTTGAAGTGGAAGTCGAATTCCTCGCGCCGAAGGAAGTGAAACTGAAAAAGAACCGGCCCAAATTTCTGCCGAAACGTACCGCTAACCAATGGAGATGTAATTTGCATCCCCATTGTAATAAGGAGGTGGTCAAAAAAGTACAAGTACTAAGTTGTTGAAAATCAACAACTAAAATACCCTCCAAATTTCTTAACGGCATTGGGGTTAGGCATCCAGAAAGCAAGCCGCATTCAGATGGGTCAGCGAAATGACTTAGGTTTTTCATGGGAATAAGTTCTGGCTGAGGCAGGCGATTAAGTCCTCCCTTTCTGTTTGTTCGCGACCCATAATGATAAGCCACGATTCATCGCAGCAAGCTGATGCGATAGTAGCGCGCTTGTGCATTCGTGGCTCCTCCGAGATCAACGGAGTTGGTCAGGGAAACCCCGGCACCGTTGATGATCAGCGATGATCCGAGGTTGGTGAAACTGAAGCTGTTATTGGCCACCTGTATCTGATTGGTCGTCCCGCCGATGGTCTGCCATGTCAACCGGATACTGTCCCCCTCGCGGGCTATCGCAGTGATGCGCAGCACCAGTTCGATGGGGGTGAGCAGGTAGGCACGCAGATCACCATTGCGCGAACCGTAGCCGACAATCTGACCACCGTCGTTGATGGCCCGGGCATTTACCAGTTGGTTCCAACCGGCGGACGGATCAAGCAGGCTGAGGAGATTGTAGTTGGTGCCGTTGGCATAGAGAAAGGCGTTGTTATTCACGTCACCGACAATCTGGTCACGAGTGTTGATGCCAGCCGCATGGCCGTCGGCGGCGAAGTCGGTCAGGTTTCCGCCGCCGGTAAAGAGAAACGGCCGAAGCGAGTTGGGATTCGGGAACACGGCATCACCCGCTACATGTCCGGCGGCATTGATCGCATAGCCGGTGCCGCTATAACTCTGATCATTCTGATCGACTCGCGGCCCCGGCCCAATGATGTCGTTGGAGGTGTAGGGACTGAGGCTGGTGTGAACAATGGGGTAACTGAAATACGTCACCCCGATGCTGCCCGCAACCTGCCCAGAATTGTTCACTGCAAACGCTACGCCGCTGCTGCTCCGATTGCCAAAGTCAGTCATGGTGCCGGTCATTGCGTTGGGTGATACGGGAGTCCAAATGAAGCAAGGCCCGGGATAAGAACTGCCCACCACTGAGCCGTTGTCATTAAGGCCATAGCCGTAACTTGCGCCGTCCGCCCCGTTGAGCGTGAGCAGGTTCACCGCGCTGCCCACGGTAGTGTTAGGCGCTGATGGGGTCCACAGAAACGCCTGAGATTGCACGCCGAAAGATGGAGTTGAAACGCCCCGGTTGAATTGCAGTTGTCCGTAACTGTTCAGCTTGAAGCCGCCGTCGAAACCACTGGCGCAAGGACCTAGGTCGCGCATGGCACCGGTGACCCCGTTTGCGGCAGCGGGCGTCCAGAGAAACACGTGGGGAACGGCCTGACTGTTCAAGGAGAATCCAGCCACCTGACCGTAGTTGTTGATTCCAAAACCCTGACTGAACTGGTCGTCGCTGTTGAGAAGTCCAAGGTCAGTGGCCACATACAGGGGTGCGGAATGTGCAGGGCACGCCGCTGACAGGGCGAGCGAGGTAGTGGTTAATGCAGACGCGAGGAGACGGCGAATGGTAAAATTCAATTTGTGAATGGTGCAACCGAGTTTGCCCGAGGAAACCAGTGCGGCTGATTCATATTTCTGCGCTTCGAAATTGAAGCGGTGGTTCATCGCCCGTCCGCTGGTTGCCAGCACGCTAGGGCCGAACCGCTCAAACTGCAAATGATTTCTCAAGAATGCCTTTCACTGCCTTTGATGCGGGCATTTTTGACCAATTTCGCAAGTTTTTGTTTGGAGAATCAGGGCAAGACTCCAGTTTCAAAACTCCTTCGGCAAGATGTGAGTTGTAATTCACTCAGCGAATGAACGGAATGAGACCGACCAAAACTCCATTGCGGCCGGATCGGGCTTGGCCGCACCGTAGATCGTGCCGACGAGACGCGCGTGGCCGAAGAACTCCCGGCGATCGGCGGCGTGCCGGTAAGGCCAGGAACAGCGCCTTGGGCAGCGCGGCCCGCATATACTGGGTGCTTGGCCCAGTAGCTTGGAAATGCTCTCGACGCGGGGGTTTGCCACCTTAAGCTCTGCCTCATGCGTTTCCGAAAAACATTGAGAACTCAAAATGATCGAGGCGGCCATTCTTATTTATGTTCTGTCGCTAAATGCATCTGTGGCGCCGGCTCAACCGCCCGTCGCCCTGGCCGCACTGAAAGCGTCAACGCCACAACCCATATCTGATCTTTGAATTCAACTCCATGACTCCGATGAAAAAAATCTGTTTATATCTCGCGTCCAGTCTTGTGCCGGTCTTCAGCTTGCAGGCTGAACTGAAACTACCCGCCGTCTTTGGCGATCACATGGTGCTCCAACAACAACAGTCCAATCCGGTGTGGGGGTGGGACACGCCCGGCACCAAGGTCACGGTTTCCTTTGCCGGTCAAAACTATTCCACGACCGTCGACAACGACGGCAAGTGGTCGGTGAAACTCGCGCCACTGCCCGCCAACTCCACGCCCCAGACGCTCACGGTTGTCGCCTCCAACAAACGTGAAATTCAGGACGTGCTCATCGGCGAAGTGTGGCTTTGCTCCGGGCAATCCAACATGGAGATGGGCGTTGGCATGGTGCAGGATGGTGCCAAAGAAATCGCCGCCGCCAATTTCCCCAACATCCGCCTCCTGATGGTTCCAAATCTGTGGCGACCCCAAGCGGAAGCCGACATGGCGGGCACTTGGAAAGTCTGCACCCCGGAGAATATCTCCGCTGGCGGCTGGAACGGCTTTTCCGCAGCCGGCTATTTTTTTGGCCGCGAGTTGGACCGCAAGTTGAACGTGCCCGTCGGGCTGATCGATGCGGATTGGGGCGGCACGCGAATCGAATCCTGGACGCCGCCCGGAGGTTTCGCCGCCGTGCCGGCTTTGAGTTCTTTAAATTCCGCCGTGCAACTGGGCGATCCCCACAGCGCCCCACATAAGCAGAAATTGGAAAAGTTCCTTGGTGAAACGGAGCAGTGGCTGACCTCGGCCCGCACAGCGCTGACTAACTCCACCCTTGTGCCGACCCTGCCACCTTTCCCTCAGGAACTTCTGCCGCCACACGACCTCCAGAATCCAACCGCGCTTTACAACGGCATGATTCATCCCGTGCAGCCTTTTGGGATTCGCGGCGCAATCTGGTATCAAGGCGAAGCGAATAATGGCGAAGGCATGCTTTACGCCGAGAAAATGAAAGCCCTGGTCGGCGGCTGGCGCCAATTGTGGAGCGAGGGCGAGTTCCCGTTCTATTTCGTCCAGATCGCGCCCTTTAATTATGGCAACCGGCCGGAACAACTCAGCGAACTTTGGGAAGGCCAAACCGCCGCGGCCAGGGAAATCCCAAATGCCGGCATGGCGATCATCAACGATATTGGCAACCTGCGGGACATCCATCCCAAAAACAAGCAGGAGGTCGGTCGACGCCTGGCACTTCTGGCCTTGGCCCGGACTTATGGACAAAAGGATGTGGTTTATTCCGGTCCGACATTTCAGTCGCTGGCCATTGAAGGTAGCACGCTGCGGGTCCGCTTCGATCATGCCGATGGCGGCCTGGTCAGCCGCGATGGTCAGCCGCTGGATTGGTTTGAGATTATCGACGCCGCTGAAGGCGGTTTCGTGAAAGCCGAGGCCCGGATTGACGGGACATCGGTGGTTCTGTCCAGTCCGGAGGCGCATCATCCCGTGGCCATGCGATTCGCATGGAGCCAAATTGCCGAGCCCAACCTGATGAACGGCGCCGGATTGCCTGCCGGGGCGTTCCGCGCCGGCAACATTCCGAAACGCGATTGGCTTAGCATGCATGTGCCGGAGGCCAAAAACTACCAATTGGTTTATGACCTCGACCTGGCCAGACTCGGCACGGACATTCGTTGGAACGTTGATAATCGCAGCCAGATCAAAGGGCCTTTTGACCGCGTCGCGTATTGCCTTGAACTCGAAGACTCCGGTGGTGCGACAATTGATGTGTATGTTTCGATGGACGCCTTTACTGACTCCCTCGATAAAATCGGCGTGCCGACGATTCAATCGGGTGCCCGTTTCCAGCAAAACGTCGCGCACCTGAATATCTTCTCCGACGTGAAAAACCTCGTGACCGGCACCAACCTCGAAGGCGGCAACCTTGAGTTCTGGCCGAATAATTACGGGCCCAATAACGCGGCCAAGGTGCCGAACGCCTCCTCAACAACCTTTGACTTTGGTGATGAGCCGGCCGAGCCGGCCGACGGCTATGGTTCCATGCAGGTGCACAACCACGACGCCAAACAGACCGTGTTCGCACTGAATCACTGGCGCGAAGGCCAGCGCGCTGACATCGGCATCGGTAACGCGCCCGACGGCAACCTGGACTGGACCTTCGCCGCCAACGCCGGCAGTTACAAAACCAAACATCTACGCATCTTCGTGCACTGTAAATAACGCCCCCGTTTGGTAAGCAAACCAGCGCGGTTGTCCGTGCCGTTCGAGGCGAGGAGCAGCGCGTTGAACCACAACAGCGTTTCCCTCTCCGCATCGGATGGGGAGAGGGATCAAGGGTGAGGTGTCATTTCATTCTTCGTTGTGCGGCTAGTTCCCGTCGAACGCCGCGCGCGCGGGCACGCCGGGCTTCTTCAACTGGATGGCCACCAGCGGCAGGCCGTTGACGAGGCCGACCGGGGGGAAGATCGAAGTGCGAATTTTCCGTCCAACGCTCGGGCCTGATTGTCCCAAGATCCATCTGATGGAAATTCAACGCCGATCAGCGGCTGACCAAAATTCTTAGCCACGCAGACGCAGAGACGCGCGGAGTTCAGCCACAGATGGACTCGGATGCATCGGGCTTATCAGCTGCATCATGCTATTGCTAATGTGGTGTCGATGCCGAACCGATCCATCCCGCTCCATTCGCGGCTCGTCCTTGACTGAACTGAAAGGACTACACCTTTCGTTCCATTCACAACCGGACGAAACATCACTTAACTTCATCACATGAAACAGAATATTGTTACCATTGTTAGCCGGAGCGAACGAACCGCCCGGCTCGTCATCATCGTCGCGGCGCTGTGCGGTATGGCTGCCTCCGTCGTCACCGCCCGCGCCGATGAAACCTGCTCCTCGCCCTACCTGGCCCGCATCGAAGGGCAGGAAGAATTCGTTTATATCTGGACCCTCGGCGTCGAGGGACTCGGCGACGGCTCGGACAAGCTCGTCGTCGTGGACGTGAAGCCCGGTGCGCCCACCTACGGCAAAGTCATCGACAGCCAATCGGTGGGCGGAAGAAACGAGGCGCACCATGGTGGCTTCACCGATGACCGCCGCCAGCTTTGGTTGTGCGGCTTGGAGGCCAGCAAGATATTCATCTTCGATGTTCATTCCAATCCGGCGAAGCCGCGCCTCGTGAAGACCATCGACAACTTCGAGAAGGCCACCGGCGGCGCGATCGGACCGCACGGCGCTTATGCGCTGCCAGGTCGCGTGCTCGTTCCGTGCCTCTCAAACGCGAAGGACAAGGGCGGGCGCACGGCGCTCGTCGAATACAGCAATGACGGCGATTACATCGCGACGCACTGGATGCCAACGAAAGAGACGGCGGGCATAGCGGGCGCGGAGTTCGCCGACGGCTACGGGTACGACGCGCGCGTGTTGCCCCGCAAGAATGCATTGCTCACGTCGTCGTTTGCCGGCTTGAACAACTACGCGCGCGCGTTTGGAGACGTGGCGAGAGATCCTGAAGCTATGAAGCAGTTTGGCGGTTCGATGGTGCTGTGGGATTTCCACACCCGGAAGCCCAAGAAAGTCTTCAGCGTGCCCGGCGTGCCACTGGAAATCCGCTGGGCCTGGGGCGAGAAGCACAACTACGCCTTCACCGCGACGGTGCTCACCTCGAAGTTGTGGCTGTGTTACGAAGACAAGAACGGCGAATGGCAGGCGAAGGAAGTCGCGACCATCGGTGGTGAAGGCGGTGTGCTGCCGGCGGACATAAGCCTGAGCGCGGACGACCAGACGTTATTCGTGGACGGATTCGCCGACGGCAAGTGCCGTGTGTTCGATGTGTCGAATCCGCAGCAGCCGAAACAGATTTACGAGAAGCAAATTGGCAAGCAGCTGAACATGGGGTCGGAAAGCTGGGACGGGAAGCGGCTCTACTTCACCAGCTCGCTCCTCGCGCGCTGGGACAAGGGTGGCGACGACGCTGAGCAGTTCCTGAAGGCCTACGGGTGGGATGGCAAGGAGCTGACGCCGAAGTTTGCGCTCGATTTTACTGCGCTCAAACTTGGCCGCCCGCACCACATGCTCTTCGGTTCGACGAAAATGGGCAGATGAAGCGCGCAAACCCTCGACCGATCACGAGCATGAAAACACTCGCCATTCTACTTGCCATCACCGCCTTCAGCGTAGCTGCCCACGCCGCGGACAGCGCGCGGACTGCGGACTACGACTACGACGCCCCCGCACCGGGCACTTACACACTCCCGATCATTAAGCCAGCCGCCGATGGTGCGTTGCTGGACTCGAAAGGTAAACCCGTCCTCCTCGCCGAACTGACGCACGGACGCATCACGGTGATGAGTTTCATTTACACACGCTGCGCCGCCGCGAAAGCCTGCCCTTACGCCACCGGCGTGCTGATGCAACTTCACCGCGAGAGCGCGGAAGACGCCGCGGTCGCCACGGAACTGCGCCTCGTGAGCATGAGCTTCGACCCGGAGAACGATACCCCCGAACGCATGGCCGCCTATTCAGTGTTCGCAGCCGAGCACCCAACTGCCGCGCCGTGGCATTTCGTCACCACGCATTCGCAGGCGGAACTCCAGCCCATCCTCGCCGCCTACGATCAGGCTGTGGACCAGAAGCAAAACGCGCTCGACCCGACTGGTCCGCTGAATCACACCCTGCGGGTCTTCCTCATCGACCGGGCCGGCAACATCCGCAACATCTACAGTTCCGGCACGCTCGACCCGCGCCTGGTGCTCGCCGATGTGCGGACGCTGATGATGGAGTCGGCACAAACCGGTAGGAGACCACTCACAACTAATCCGTCCAACAACAACACAACGAAATCAAAATGAATGCTCCTACGATGAATGCTCCCACGAATCCAAACAAAGCCCTTTGGGAAAAAGGCGATTTTACCCGTATTGCCGCGTGCATGCGCGAGAGCGGAGAGGCGCTCGTTCACCGGCTCGGTATCAAGCCAGGCATGAAGATCCTGGACCTCGGCTGCGGCGATGGCACGACAGCTTTGCCCGCCGCGAAACTTGGCGCGGATGTCCTCGGCGTGGATATCGCGTCGAACCTGGTTGCCGCCGGGAACCAGCGCGTTAGCGAGATGGGCCTCACAAACTGCCGGTTTCAGGAAGGCGATGCGACCAATTTGCACGAGCTGGAAGACAAATCGTTTGACCTTGTCGTGAGTATCTTTGGAGCGATGTTTGCGCCCCAGCCGCATGATGTGGCCAAGGCAATGGTGCGCGTGACGCGGCCCGGCGGACGCATCGTCATGGGGAACTGGATTCCCGGCGACCCTACGCTGGTCGCCCAAATCTTGAAGGTCAGCTCCGCCTACACGCCGCCACCGTCGGAAGGCTTTGTCAGTCCGATCACGTGGGGTGTGGAAAGCCATGTGATCGAACGATTCACCGGCGCGCGAGTTTCAAAAGAAAAGATTACCTTCAGTCGCGACACGTTCACATTCAACTTTCCCAGCGCACCCACCGCGTTGGTTGATGAATTCAGAAAATATTACGGGCCGACCATGAATGCGTTCGAAGCGGCGGAAAAGAACGGTCGCGCAGCGGATCTCCAGAAGGAACTTGAAGATTTGTTCACCAGCCAGAACAAAAGCCCGAACAAGGATGCCACGTCCATTCCGGCAACCTTCATGCGTGTGACTGTGTGCCTGTGAGTTCAGGCCACGTCTTTCTCCAATGGACCCAGCGCTCATACACCGCGGGCCTTATGATCAATTGGGTCGCATCTACGCGAGGATTTTGCAGCAGTCGAACGAGCGGAAACTCGCTCTCGTTGCCCAACGCGCGAAGTTTACGTCAAAGGCCCGGGCCTGCCCGAAGAACTCTCTGACGGAGATTCAATTGCCGTTCGAGGACTGAACCAAATTCTCAAGCACAGATGAACACGGATGGAATTTTAGTTCTTCGGGCGCTTCACCAGACTTGCAGATGCGACGGTTTGGCAGTAAAAAACGGCCATGGGCGTCCTGAATGATGATCTGCTCCAAGCGGTGAAACTGGCTCTGGCCGGCGATTGGGACGCCGCGCATGAACTGGTCCAGCAATATGAAGACGATGCCACCGCAGCGTGGATTCACGCGGTGCTGCACAAAATCGAGGGCGACCTGGCCAACAGCCGCTATTGGTATCGGCGTGCCGGCCGGATGGATCGCGTTGCCGAGGAACCGCGTGCTGAATTGGCCGACATCCGGGCCGAACTCCGTTCACGCGGTACTCAGACCGAGCAAGGCCGTCGAGGCTATGGTTTGTAATTTAGTCATGTTGAAATAGTTTCGAGTGACAAAGTCCCGGTGAAAGACTTCGATTCACATTGCCGACCGTCGTTGCCAAGGAACCCGCCAGCGGCAATATCAATGCGTTCATCCGGAGCGTGACCAAAGGACTGCCTCATCACGTGGACTGCCTTGTCAGCCTCATCTTTCCTTTTGTCACTGCACCCGATCGGTCCAGCCAGGACCAGCGCACTATGATGATCCAACGTGACTTTTGCACATCCAAGATTCCAACACGCTTATCATACGAATTCCAATGATCTCAAAAGGCATTCCTCACTGATCCAGCTGGCTGATACGCTTCAAATTGGCCCGGCTGCTGACAACTGCAATGGGATGAATACCCTGTCTCCGAGGCCGGACGTCAAACCGTACCACTACCTGGCAAGGTATCAATTGGAAATCCAGGAACGAATTGCTTCTTTCATTCATCGCAATTAATCTGCCGCTCAGGGCAGGACAACGCTCATCCTATTTTGCGATACGCAGGCCGAAAATTGTTAACTTCCGAAGATAAAACTCAAATGGATATAGTGCCGACTGCCGCAAAAACTTATTTCGTGCGCCAGTGCTTGATAGGCGAAATGTCGGAAAACTCGAACAGAAGGGTTTTCAGGGGGCCTGTATTATGTAAATATTCATTTGCGTCAGGCGGCGGCCTGACGCAAATGAGTATTTAAATGTTACAGGGTTCCCGCTTGCTGTGGCTAAATCTGCGAATACGCCGTCGGACGGAGGAATATATTGCTGATGTTGCTGACAATCTCCGGGTCGGTGTAGCCGGGTGTGCTGCTCAACTTCTTCCACTCCGGGTCAGCCGCAAAGATGCTCCAGTTCTTGTCGTGATCCGCCATCGAATCGAACACAAGCATATAGGTGAGATTCGGTAGTTTCGAGCCGGTCAACGTTTCGCCAAAAAACACTGGCGCTAAACCTGTGCGACGAAAGATCGCTATTTCAGACCGGTTGAACATCTCGATTTTCTTCTGGTTCGCCTGCTTGCTGTGGCTCTCATATGTGCGCAACTCAAACAACCGTGGCTTTTTCACCGCTGTCGCAGTGGGGACTTCTAGTTTCGGGATGCTCTCAAAAGCCAACATCAACGAGCTTTCAACGCGGAGATAAGATGGATCGGTTGCCGGTGCGTTCAGAAATTCAGCTCCGGCCTTAATGTAATCTCGGTCAGAGTCAACACGGTCGTTCGCCGTAACAAAGGACTCGATTGATTTGTGCGGGATGAGCGCGTAAATCGTCGGACTATCCGGGCCAGTTGCCACGGTGAAGACGCCAATGGGGCTGAGTCCCGCTCGGTTCATCGCCGGAATGGCAGCTTCGCGATAAAACTCGTCGAAGCGTTTTTGCATCGGCCCGCGTCGAAGGTGATAAAGCCGCAATTCGTAGAATTCGCGGGCCGAACTCGCTGACGCTTCGGCTGCGCGCGCTATGAACTGGGGCATAACAGCAAAAGCACCAGCGGCTGCCGGCAATTTCAAGAAGTCTCGTCGCTTCATAATCGGGCTGTGGAGAATGTGGCAGCGCCGGGTTGAGGAAGCAACAACGCTGTTGGACACAATACTGTTGAACCACATCCGCCTCACAGGGCACAGTCCGGAAGTTGAGAGGCTGGCGATTGATTACCGAGCAGCCTGACTCCATAAGTATCACGGCTGCGAACCCAGAATTGCTCCTGGTACCGGTCCTTGAGGATAGCACTGTCTCAAAGTTACCATCACCCCGGGACTGAGGCGGCAATCCAACGCGTTCAGGTTGGCGAAAGTCGGGTCCAACACGCGGCTGCCTTTGTCTATGCCGAGCTCGGCTTGAAAGTCAATTAGCTTCGAATAACTTTGGTGCCGACCCCAGCTTACACCCCATTCGAACCAACCCTGCCCCGGTTCGGCGAAGTAGACGTTTTCCGTAAAGCTCAGCCGCAGTTCTTCCAATGTGAGGCCAGAATGTTGTCCATCGCGATTCTTCGCCGCGTAAGGCTTCGCGATATCGCCATTCTCGGGCAGATCACCTACTGGAGCAAGCTCGTGCTCCTGTGCTCTGGCTGGCCATTGGCGGCCGTCCTTCATGTCGAACCAACCCCAAACCTGGGCATCACGGTTAAAAGCGATAATGTTCCGGCTGATGATCTCATCATGATTCCAGACTGGTTCCTCCGCCTTCCCGCCGATCCGCGGAGTGGTGCGTGTCTGCTCGCGAAAGTTGAAGCCTTCCCGATTTCCCAGGATCAGGTTCCGCTCGATCAGACATTCCGGGCTGCTGGAAAGCGAAATGCCGGCCTGCGCTCCCCACGCGCCGACAGTCGCGGCAAATCCATTGCCGACAATGACGTTGTCATGAGCTTGCAGACCGAAGGAAATCTCGTCGAAAATCCCGCCGTCCTCATTGTCTGCGATGAGGCACTGGCGCACAACACAATGCTCGTTGCCGATGTCAAACCAAATACCGCAACCACGATTGCGGAGAAACCGGCTCCGCTCCAGGACAGCGTTACGACACAAAACCAACTTGTCGCCGCCCGCCTCCCAGCCGCGGTCAAAGCCTTTGGTGTTGTTGTTTTCGACCAAGGATTCGGTGAACAGTAAGTCGTGGGCACCATTGGCTCCAAAGCCCAACTGACCATTGTCCCGGAAAACACACCGCCGAACGACTTCGTGTTCCCCGGAAAAAGTCGCGCCACTGCTGTTCATTTGTTCTATTGTGCAGTCCTCCAAGGTGTCGTGGGCGCCTGCAAGAACGACGGCTCCATGCTGGGCCATGTTGGCGGCAAATCGAAACCGCAGCCCGCGCAATTTCACATAGTCACCTTCCACCCGGAAAACCTCCTGTCTGACCGACGCCTCTGCCAACACTTTGTTCAGATCCCGGTTGCCAGAATCCCAGACCTCGAGCGTCTGGTTGGAAATGTTCACAAAGAACGTGCCGGGCTCCAGATGATCAGCCGCCAACACCTGGCGAAGCAGGTATCCATCAATCGCGACCTGCTCGCATCGACCGATGAGCCGATGATAGTCGTCATCCGGGTGCGTCATGTTCTTGGCCCAGCCGATGAACCGGTGCGTCCAGCGAACACGGTAAACAGGCTCATCGCCCTTGGTTTTCTGCCAACCGACCTGCCTGTCAGCACCGGTGAGCACCACATGTGCGCCCGGGGCGGCCTCGAATACAATGGGTGCCTGGGTCATGCCGCTTGTCTTGACGAGAACTGTTTCCCGGTAGACGCCTGCATAAATAATCACGTCGTCGCCTGGCGCGGCCTTTTCGGCGGCCTGGGAGATGGTCTTCCACGGTCGTTCCTTGGATCCATCGCCGTTGTCGCTGGCCTTCGGGTTTTGTTGCGCCACTTCAAAGGTCTTGGCGGAGAGGGAGACAGTGAGCCCCATCCACACCATAGACCTTACCAATTTCCAATGCATGTGAAGAGTGAAGCAGAAGTTGGACGGGCAAACAAGGCATCCGACTCGCCAAATGCGCGAGCCCTGACGTCTGCGGCGGGTTGGTGACGACAACGGCAAAGTATTCGCTGCGCTCCATGAATGTGAAGAATTTTCCGTTGCCGTCACCAGTTTTCGAGGTGTCGCTGGTCCGGGAACTTGTAAAATGCTGCATCTACTGACACCGTCTTGAATACCTCCGCGTATTCGCTCAAACAGTCCCGCTCGAACCGCGGCTTGGCGGTCGTCCCGCGATACTCGTGCCGCATTGGCGTGTAAAGCCGGCCAATCCAGCCGGGGTATTTTGCCGTGTAAGGGATAATGCCGAATTGGTGGGGTGATTTCCTCGGAAATCTAAGGAATCACCCCTTTTTCATCTTTGCGGCTCGGCATTATCCGGGGCTCTGAAGGAAGGTCAAGATTTGGTCTGTCGGACGGTAGCCGCGCAGTCGTCCCTTGAACGGCTCATTTTTGCCAGCGCCTCTTCCCTGAGTTCAAGACTTGCGTGAAGATACACCTGCGTTGTTTCCATGGATGCCACAAGGCGATCGGGAAGGATCAGAAAGCTGCGTCAGTGTCGATTATGCCCCCACCCGGTCGCAATGATCTCAAGTGGATCACTTCGCCAGCCAATTCTGAATCATCGCGGACGCAACCTCGTCGCAGCCTTGCTGCGCGTCAGGGCCGGCGATGTTCGTCGCCGCAACAACGGCGAAATTCTTTTCGGGCGCGAGCCACATTACCATATACCACATCGTATTCGAGCCGTTGTGCATCAACGCGTTTCCGCCAGACCAGTTCCGTTTAACGACAATCCAACCACAGGCGTAATTACTGCCATCGGGCGGCGTATGAAGTTTAACCAGCGTTTCGGGTTTCAAGAGGCCGCCCTTCTGCGCGCGCCGTAGGTGGAAGATGGTGTAGCGCGCAAGGTCATCCAATGAACAATGGACGCGGCCAGCGGGTGCGAGTGCTGGGGGATTATCCTGCTGCACGGGGACAATGATGGATGAATTACGGATGTGTCCCCAAGGTTCATCCACTGCATTGGTTGTTCCCGGCGGCCCGAATCCGGCGGAATCCATCTTCAGCGGCTTGAAGAGCCGCTCGGTGATCAAGGTTTCCCACGGGGTGCCGGTGAGCTTTTCGAGAATCGCGCCTATGATCGCGTAGCCCTGGTTCGAATAAATCATCTTCGTTCCGGGCGCGGCTTCCGGCGGTTGACACAGGACAGCTTCAATCAATTCGCGGCGCTGCTGTGTAGGCGTGCCTTTTTGTTCCAAAGCCCGCTTCCATGCGGCGGCTGGCGGAGTGCCAGGAACGCCGCCACGATGGGTGAGCAATTGCTCGACTGTCACGGTCTCATATTGTTTATTTAGCTTGCCCTGCAACTCTGGGAACAGGTCTGCCATCGTGCTGTCCCAACGCAATTTACCTTCTTCAATTAACATCGCGGTGAGGGTAGCCGTCATCGACTTGGTGCAGGAACCGATATGGAACACGTCGTTCGTGGTGATTAGCGTGGACTCGCCCGCCTTGCGGACTCCCACGGCGGCGCGGTCGCAGATCTGGCCGTCTTTCACCACCACCACCGCGAGCGCAGGCAGGTCATGCTTCTTTCGGATGACTTCGAGTGCCTGGGCACTATCTGCAAGCGTTGGCCGTACTGCGGCCATGGTGAGGACGCATACAATCCAGGCTGAAGCCAGCCGGATTCTGAATAGAGTTCTGTTTGACATAATTTGGATGTGCGTTGCGAACATATTGAGCTGGTGAATTTGGTCTGACGGTTCACTTAAGGCTGTTCAGCAGCGTCTCAAGCTCTTGCCGGCGCGGTTCCAAACCCTTCCGCACAGCGGACTGGTTCAGCTTGTAAACACCCCAACAAACCAATGCGCAGACCAAGGCGTAAGCCGTCAAACCCATGATTACAGCCAGCCCCGCTAGACGCGCTTGCCAGAGCACGGAACCAATCAGAGCAGCCAGGCCAACCTGGATCGGCAGCAGATACCACCAAAAGACGTTCTTCAGCTGCCAAATCTGGTGGTTGACCTGAACCAGCGAAGCCTCGATGCAGGCTCGGACAGAATCATTCGTGATCGGCCGCTTTTTGCGCTGAAGCCAGCGGTCCGCCAGCATAAACGTGCCCACGCCAAAACAGGCGAGCGCCAGCAGGTACAAAGACCATTCCCGGTCACGGATGGCCCAGTGCAAGAAGAGCCAGGTCATGAAGGCAGCCACGCCTACTTCCCTCACATCGCGCCAGAATATCGTCGCCCGGAACTGCTTTTGCTTGCGCCGGACTTCTTTCAGCAGCGCGTCGGCACGAATCGTCACCTTGGCACCGGTGTCCTGGGATTGCCAGGCCTCTTGCAATTCTTCAAAGTTCATCGTTTGCTCCTTTCAGTTGATCCGCCAGTTGTTTGCGTATGCGGTTTAGCTTTACGCCGATGTAGTTTTCCGAAATCCCGACCACCTCGGCCATCTCCTGATAACTCAAGCCGTCGAGGTGCATGAGCGCCAGCGAGGCGTCCACCTTGGGGAGTTGGCGGATGGCGGCATACAGCCGCTCCACCACTTCCTGTTCCGGCAGCGCATCCAGATGACTTGGGTGCGCTTGAGGCGACACGTCAAACTTCAAGAATCGCTCATGCCCTTCCCGCCGCCGCCGCTCGACGCGCCGCCAGGCCAATGCGGTGTTGAAGGCCACGCGATAAATCCAGGTCGTCTCTTTGGCCTCGCCGCGAAAGGCCCGGATAGATGACCAGACATTCAGCAGCACCTCTTGAAACAAATCGTCCTGATCTTGCGGCGCAGCAGCGCAGCCGCGAACCACTTTCAACATGAGCCCGACATGCTCATCGAGCCATCGCCGGAAGATTGCTTCCTGTTCTTGCGCGGTCATTGAAAGTGTCTGCATTCATTTAAATAGTGACCAGGCTCCGCTATTTCTTACAAAGAAAATGCAGTTTTCTGCCGTCCGCCTGGAATTATTCCCCGCCTGATGAGTTTTTGGCCTGCTGGCAAGCTCTCGGATAATTCATATTTCGAACTCGACGCGCCGATAAACACGCCCTTGGCGGCGAGTTCTGCCGTCTGCCGGCAATTGAGAAATACCGCGGTTTGGTGATCTCAACATCGGCTGCTGGACAGCTCGAATATGCCGCGTTCACTGGGCGCTCGTTGACTCAAGAAATGCGAGCAGCGCGGCCAGCTCCGTTGGGGTGATGTTGACCACGAGTCCTTCGGGCATGATGGACTTGTCGCGCTTCTGCCGTTCGGCGATGTCCGCCTTCTCCAGGATGGTGGATGGGCCGGAGATGCCGCGCACCTCGAGCGAATCGCCGCCTTCCTTGACTACGAACCCATCGAGTTCGTCGCCATTCTTCATTTTGAAGTATTGCGACTCAAAGCCCTGGGCGATCTTCGCGCTCGGCTTTAGAATGGATTCGCACAGTTCCGCGCGGCTGTAGCGCGTCGCGATGCCACCGAGCATCGGCCCTTTCGGTGGCTCCTTCGGTGAAATAGTGTGGCAGACCACGCAACCCTGCTTGAGGAAGAGCTGCCCGCCCATTTTGGCGTTCCCCTTGATTGTGAGAGCGATTTTCACAACATCCTCGAATTTCATCGCGCCGATCAACTTTTCCCCGGGTGCGCCCGAGTTGCCGCCATCAAGATTTGCAAGTTCCGTCCGAGCGGCATCAGCGACAGCAGCGTTTGGATTGTTCAACTGCTCGCGCAATTGGGTTGCGAACTGCGTCGCGCGCGTGCGGTCGATTACTTTGATGAGGCTCAAGGCTTGATCAGGATTGTCCCACAAACGGCTGATCGCGGACTGTGCAGCGTCCCTGGATTTTGTCTCCTTAATGACCGTGCTCGTGGCGATGTTGACCAGCACCGTTGCGCCCAGTGCGCGTTTGTCGGCATCCTTTTCGCGTGCCAGGTGTGCAAAGTAAACGATTTTTTGTGCGTGACGGGAATCGCGAGTAAACTCCTCCCACACGGCGGCGAGCGCGCCTTGCTGCTCGACTGCGGCCAGCGGAACAAATGCATCGCAGACCGCTGAAAAGTTTTTCTCGGAACTGCTGTTGAGCAAACGCATCGCGCGCGCGCGCAGGTCTGGTTGCTCGGTTGTGGAAGTGGCGATGGCCGTCAAGGCTTTCAACAAGTCTTCCGGCACCGGCGCTTTGGGGGACAATAACGGGGCGATCACATCCAGCCGGGACGCGGTGTCCTTGCCGGCCTTGCTTAACAACAATTCAGAAAAGCCCGGGAAGGAGATTTTCATCCGCATCAACGCGGTGACAAACGCCTTCGCAGTGTCGCCTTGTGCGCCTTCGAGCTGTTCTTTCAACGCCGCCTCAATCTTGTCACTCTCGGCCCAGCGTTCCGGCTTGAAGAGCGGCCCGCTGGTATCCGGCCGCGTGCCCCACCACATCTTCGGATCGGTATAGGAGGCCTCCTGCATATCGAGCCGCGCGAGCGTCTGGTAGATGCCCAGGCGCAACTCGGCGTTGGCCGGCGGCAGCCGCTCGAGCAGTCCGTCCACAACGGCGGGTTCATAAAGCGCCTGCAAGACGCGCAGCGCGCCGGCATAAAGCGCCCGGTCGGAGGAATCAAGCGCATGGAGACAGACGTCGGACGCTTTCAACCACCTGAGCGCCTGCACTGCGATGTGGGCGACGGTGTAGTCAGTGTCAGCCGTGCGGCGCAACAACGCTGCTGCGGCCTCAATCTTGCCCAGGTGGCCGAGTGCTGTCACCGCTTGGAGTCGAACCCGCGGATCACCGTCGTCGAGCGCATCCATCAGCGGCTTGGCGGGAATTTCCGCCGCAATACGCTGGTCATCGCCGAGCGCCTTGAGAATATATTCCCGCAGATCGTCATTCTTCAAGAAACTCATCAACCCCCGATGCGACTTGGCGCCTTGCAATTGCTTCCAGGTGAAGATGGCTGCAACCCGCGCGCCGAGATTCCTGTTCGTCGCGATGATTTGTTCCAAGCCATCCGTCACGCCGGGATTGGCTCCGCGCGCCAGCAACTCGCGTTGCGCGGCCTGACGCCACACCCCGTTTGCTGAACCGATGGTCTGCACCACTTGCGACTCGGAAAGCATTTTAAAATCGGGCACCGCGATCGCCTTCGCGTCCTTGGGCGTGAGTCGAATGATGTAACCGACGTTCGGGCCCGCGTAGGTGAACGTCGCACCGTCCCAACTGGCCGCGTAAAGGTGACCCTCACCATCCACGTCCAGGTCGGTGGCGCGAGTCATTTTCATGAACTGCATTGTTTCCGCTTTCCAGGCGGCACCGGTCTTCGTGAGCGGATGAAGGTCAATTTCACTCCGGCCCCACTCGACGGAATAAAAGCCGTAAGCCCATTTCTTCGGGAGGTTGGGTTCATCAAGGAAAATCGAGCCGACCGGTGAGCCGCCACCGAAGTCAATCATCGTCGGGATGATTTCGTCGGAGAAATTCCGGAACAACGACGGGTAACCCATCTGCGCGCCGAACGGATTGAAACTCAAGCGGTCATTCCAATCGTCGCCGTCGTTGGTATTGTCGCGGGTGAAGAGTTCCATCGTCGGGCTGATCGCGACGGCGAGAATGTTGCGCGTACCCCGCGTCACTATTTCAAGGCCCGTGCCGTCGGGCCGCACGCGCACAATACCACCGCCGCGCAACTGGAACGAGCGGCCGTCCTTCCCCGTTGCCTTCACCGCGCCGTAATCGCCGCACGCGATGTAGATCCAGCCGTCAATCCCGATGCGGATGCCGTTGATTGTGTGATCCGCCCCGCGAAAATCCAAGGTGAAGCCAAGGCCGCTGATGAGATCTTCCTGGCGATTGGCGACACCGGAGTTGTTATCGTCATGATACGCTGTGAGGAACGGCGGGTGCATGACATAAAGCGTGCGCGTGCTCTGATCCCATGCCACCCCGCGGGGGCTGTCCGGCTTCGCGAAGGTGGTAAACCTGTCCGCCCTGCCGTCGCCGTTGGTATCCTGGCACATGACGACACGTCCGCGTCCCGGCTCGCGATCGAGCGACCCGTTTTCGTCGCAACCAACAAACAAGGTTCCATCCGGCGCGGCGCTGACAAAAATCGGATAGGAAATGTCCGGCGGCGAAGCAAACACCGTCGCGTTGAATTCCGGCGGATAGGCAATTTTTTTTAGAATTTCCTCCGCAGTCAGTCGAGGGTTTTCCTGGGCGAACAGGGAAGTGGAAATTGTCACAGCCACAAAAGCGGCGGCGATCCGTCTGATGTTTCTCATGAATCTTAAGTCGTCAGATTGGTTGTCGAGCCAATGAATCGTAGTGCGCAAACAATGCGAAACCAAGTTGAGATTTTACTCTCGAGGATCCAAATGACAGATGCCAGCCAACCAATACCTTGGCCCTGTGCCATGTAAAAACTTGTCCGCGTTATGCCGCGAACCGCTCTGCCTAGTAATGATTCAGCAGTCCACCCGAGTTGGGATCACAACGAACCGTTGCTGGTGCCGCTGGCTCGTCGGGATACTCAAAATCTAGCGGGATGACATTGTCCAAGCCCTGATGCGGGCGCTGCCGGTTTTGATGATGCTCAATCTTCTTGAGCACGTGACATAAATGCTCTTCACCCACGAGAATCAGCTGATCCAGCGTCTCCCTGATTTCCCGCACGAATCGCTCCGCGTACCCGACCCGTTGTTTGCTTCTATTGTTCTCGATCCGGGGGCGAATGGGCAAGTTCCTATCGTGCAGCAGAGGGGAGATCAGTTTGTCGCCGTCACCGATGGTTTTTTGCGCCCTTTGTCAGGTGCGCCGGTTGCGCGACCTCGTACGGCCCGGTTGCCGGTCCTTGCTGGGGCGGGGCACAACTTCCTTGACGGTGCAAGGGCGTTCACGGAATGTGGCTGGTGAATCCAAGTTCGTATGAAAACCTCAGCATTTTCAGTAATCAGGGCGGGTGTGAAGCGGCCGGAGCCAGCCGGTTATTTGCTCGCGACCTGTCTGCGATGGCTCTGCCTGCTCACCGTCGCGTTGGCTGCCCCGGCTCAGACTATCGGCAACCATCCCGCCTTGTACGATGAGCATGGTACGCTGCTTGCGTGGACACCCTGGCGCGATGCGATCGAGCGTGAGGTGAATTGGTATCTGAACTGCCCCGTCGAGCATGGCTACCCGCGCTTCGTCTATACCACCTTTATGGACGGCAATTATGAGCCGTTGGCGGAAAACGCGACTGTCATTCCCGCCACCCAAGACGGCATGGGGATCATTTCCTACTTGAAATACTACGCCTGGCAGGGGAAGAAAGACCCCCGCGTTCTGCAGATTGCCCGCTACATGGGTGATTACCTTGTCAAAGAGGGTAACACCCCTGACGAAGGCAAATACCCGCGCTTCTCGCGCTCGACCGGTTGGCGGGGGAAATTTCCGCAGCCGCCGGATTGCGGCTGTCAAGGTGACCAGCCTTACGAAGTTGAACCCGACAAAGGGGGCATCGCCGGCTATGCGCTGGTGCTGCTCTACGGAGAAACCAGGGATGACAAGTATCTCCGGCAAGCCGTGCAGAACGCGCGTGTTCTGGCGGCCAACATGGTTGAAGGCACCGCCACAAATTCGCCCTGGCTATTCCGTGTGGACTACCGCACTGGGGCGGGCCGCGGCGGGGTCTCGGGAAACATGTCTTTCATTCTGCGGCTGTTTGACAAGCTCATCGAGCTCGACCACAGGGAATTCCAGATGCCCCGCGACCGGTTGTGGGCGTGGATAAAGAATTTTCAGCTTCCGGACCTCACGAAGGACGGGCTGCTCTGGGTGCAGTTCTTCGAAGACCACGCGGAACCGGATAACCGCACGGCCTGGGCGCCGCTCAACCTCGCCCGCTACCTGCTCGAGAAAAGGGCAGCGCTCGATCCGGATTGGCAGAAACACGCTAAGGCGCTGATCGCTTTCACCAACAACCGCTTCACCAGCATCCGCAATGGGGTGTTGATTTGCGGCGAACAGACGCACGACCGCGAGCCGTGGGGCGGCATCTTGTCCACGTACGGTGCCGTGCTGGCCATGTACACCAAGGCCACCGGCTCAAATGAATTCAAAGGCCTCGCCTGTCAGGCACTGAACTACTGCCTGTATGCGGTCAACGAGGACGGTTGCCCGGGCCAACAGGCCAGCGCCCCCGGTCGTGGCGGCTGGCAGGAAGACGCTCACACCGACAAGCTTCACAACATCCTTGACGCGATCGCCGCCTTCCCTGAATGGGCGAAATGAAGAAATAACCGGCCGCCGCGCTTTTAAGACACAGGGATGAAAAGCCTCTGTCTGACTCTCTCACTCAACCTAGCGGCGGCCGGTCGGAGGACCGACTGCCCTTCTGCCGTAACGAACGAAGGCAAAGCCCAATGGCCGCAGCGGGATTGGGCTGCGGTTTTTTCAAGGCATGGTCAGAGCATGACAGCGCAAACGGCTTGAAACAAAGGAGAATGCCAGCCGCGAAATGCGACGGATGAATTATTTGATACGGGTGGCGCGACGGCATGAAACGCAATCCTGTAACCATAAATGGTGACTGGCAGGAAAACGTACAAGGTTTATTGTCTTTGTGTGTGCTGCGCTCGTTCTCAGGCGCAGAAGAATTTAAAGGCCGGACCTGTTGTCCGGCCTTTTCCTTATCCTCCCCCTGCCAATCTGATTGCGCTGCGCCGTCAAACACCGGCAATTCAAAGCGCTTTTGCAGGCCGGACAAATAAGCCGCCGGCCGGTTCGACGCGCTGGACAGTTCGCCGAATGTATTCATGGCGGGATATTCCCAGCGATCACTGCATCACGCGATAGAACTTGGCGCTGTTCGACGTGGCGGTCGGATCGTTGAATTGGGTCGCCCCGTAGGTGTTCGTCAAAGTGGTGGTCTCGACCCAAGTGAGCAACCTGTCGTTGATGCGCTTTGACCGGAACGATTAGCCGTTGAAATTTCCCACGGTCTGTGGGAACATTGCCGCACTCCATGATCAAGCCTTTCCTGCTTTTGCTTTTAACTGCGGCGGTTGGGACCATCACTCACGCCGCCGCGCCGGAAAAACGGCCCAACATCGTCATCATTTTCACCGACGACCAGGGTTACGCCGACGTCGGCAAATTCGGCGCGGAAGGTTTCACGACGCCGAACCTCGATCGCATGGCCGACGAGGGCGCGATCTTCAGGAATTTTCACGTCGCCCAGCCGGTCTGCTCGGCCTCGCGCTGCGCGCTGCTGACGGGCTGTTATCCGAATCGCCTCGGCATTCACGGCGCGCTCTCGCCAAAATCGAAGCTCGGCATCAGCGACCAGGAGGTGACGCTGGCGCAATTGCTCAAGTCGCGCGGGTACACCACCGGCATGTTCGGCAAATGGCATCTGGGCGATGCGCCACAGTTCATGCCGCTGCGCCACGGATTCGACGAGTATTTTGGCGAATCGGTATCCGTGGACATGTGGCCGGGGCATCCGGATCTGATCACGAATCTGCCGGCCAGTCTCGCCGCTATCAAACGTGAATATCCCAATCTGCCGATTTGGGACGGCGAGAAAAAATTCCGCGAAGAAATGTCCATTGACGACCTAAATCACCTGACGACGTGGTATGCCGGGCGCGCGGTGAAATTCATCGAACAAAACAAGTCGCATCCGTTTTTTCTCTACGTCGCGCACAACATGCCGCACGTGCCGCTGGGCGTGAGCGACAAGTTTCGCGGCAAAACCGCGCGCGGACTTTACGGTGATGTGATTGAGGAAATTGACTGGTCGGTCGGGCAGATTCTCGACGCGCTCAAGCGGAATGGCCTGGACGAAAACACCTGGGTCATTTTCACGTCGGACAACGGGCCGTGGCTGTGCTACGGCAATCACGCCGGTTCGGCCAAGCCGTTGCGCGAAGGCAAGGGCACGAACTGGGAAGGCGGCACGCGCGAGCCGTGCATCATGCGCTGGCCCGGAAAAATTCCCGCCGGTGCGGACACCTGGGACATGCTGATGACGATCGATATTTTCCCGACCATCGCCAAGCTCGTCGGCGCGGAGTTGCCGAAAAACAAAATTGACGGCCTCGATGTGTGGCCGATTATTTCCCGCCGGCCCGGCGCGAAAAATCCGCATGAATCCTACTGGTTTTATTACGAGGTCAATCAGCTTCAAGCCGTCACCACCAGCGACGGACGTTGGAAACTTCAGCTGCCGCACACTTACCGGACCATGCTTGGCCAGAAGCCTGGTCGCGAGGGTGTGCCGGGAGATTATGTGAACAAGAAAATTAAAACCGCCGAGCTTTACGACCTCATCCACGACATCGGCGAGACCACCGATGTTTCCGCGCAACATCCGGAAATTGTGAAGCAGCTTGAAGCCGAGGCGCAAAAGGCGCGCGCCGATTTGGGCGACGGGCTGACGAATAGTCCCGGTCCTGGTCGCCGTGAGCCGGGCCGTTTGAACGAACAAAATTCGCCGACCAAATAAGCCATGAATAAAATCGTTCAATTGTGTTCGGCATTCCTGCCAGCGTTGCCGTTGCTTGCCGCGCCAACTGCCGCCATTCCGCAAAAGCCCAATGTCTTGTTCATTATGGCGAGAAGTGCCGCGAGTTCGAGCGTTGTGGGTTAATCCACGATCTGCCCACATCCGCCCGAATCATCAATTGGGCCTGCGAACAAACTCGCGAGTTCAACGGACCCACATGGGTGCGGGCCAAGGAACTCGAACCACTCCCGGCGGACTGGAGCCATTCGTTGGTGACACTTCTGAACTGGACGAGAACAAAAGTGCGATGGTCGCCGACCGGCATCGTGATATGGCGAAGAAGTTTTATCAGGCCGGGCTCCCGTTTGCTGTTGCTAAATCCGCGAATACGCCGTCGGACGGAGGAATATATTGCTGATGTTGCTGACACTCTCCGGGTCGGTGTAGCCGGGTGTGGTGCTCAACTTCCTCCACTCTGGGTCAGCCGCGAAGGTGCTCCAGTTCTCGTCGTGATCTGCCATCGAATCGAACACAAGCATCCTATTCTTCTGACTTGCCTTGATGGTATTCCGCGCCGCCGTCCTCGGTTATTAGGGCTTCGTCGGGATTAGGGAGATGGACACGAACTTGTCTGAGCAACAGCCTTTCAGGGCTGCCAGAGAGCCCGCCAGAAGTTCTTCGTTGCGGCCCCCTGCACTATCGGATTGGTGAAATTCAAGGCGCCTCCCGGCAGTGCGTTCGTAGAAATGGATGTCCAGGTGAGGAGATTGGTGGAGTATTGAACCACGTAGGGGGCGTTGGAATCACCGAGAAGCCGGAAAACAAAACTGCCGCGTGCTGCGGGCAAGACCACCAGCTGGGGCGCGGCGGGTATGCCGGTCGAAATCGTCAGCGAAACCGGCAGCGATGTCACTGGCAGGAGAGGATCGCCGGTGTGGACAAGAATCGTGAAATTATAAGTGCCCACCGCGAGTCCGGCGGGATTGAACGCCAGGCCCACCGTCACCGCCCCGGACTTCGATACATAGCCATTGGTCGATGAGAAGCCCAGCCATGCGGGGATGCTGCTTGTAAAGGTGAGGGAATAGGGCACGGGCAATCCACCGCTGTTGGTGATGACCAATGGAAGAATGAAAGGCGGCGAACCGGTCACCACTGTCTGCGTCAGGTTCGGCGGAATAATGCCCGCATGCCCCGGCAGGCCCGCAAACAGCGCCACGGAACGCGAAATGGCTGGCGTTGCAAGCGTTACCGGCACGTTGGTGTTATTGACCGTGAAAGTGAAATTGCTGATGGCTCCCGCCCCAAACGTGTCCCACCAGGTGGCCGAGTAGGTGCCAGCGTTCAGTCCGCTGACATCCACAGTGCCGGTGACCGCCGGGCCCGGGGTGGGGAGGAAGACGTTTGTGGTATGCCATAACCACATGGCTGTGAAATTGGTGTTGCCGATTGCGTAGGCGGCCAGCTGGGCTGCATAGGGATTGAGCGTGATGTTCACCAATTGCAGCCAGTCCGAGCCGGGATTCTTGAGCTGGATTGTGTGCGCGCCCGCCGTGGCACTTATCTGGTAGGTCCGGTTGGTGTTGTAGGCGTTGTAGGTGGTTCCGCAGGTCGAGTTGGCGGGGAAAATCACATTTGTAGCCACCACACCATCAAAGACTATTTGCAGGGTTCCGCCGCACGCAGACACGTAGCTGATGCTCGTCGAAAATGTTCCGTTCTGCGGGTAGTTGACGTAAAACGTGTAACCGTTTGTCAAAAGACTGCGGTTGCCGTTTCCCTGAAGATACTGGGTGGACAATCCGATCCCATTGGGTGCCGAGTCGCCTACGGTGAATGTGTCCGGACCCTGGTTCGTCTCAAAACCTCCGCCCGGCGCGAATGACAGTGGCCCCAAAGATCCCCCAGTCGTGTGCGGGGCGGATTTGGCCAGGACATCCTGGTCTGCCAGTCCGGAAACCGTCACAAAATCCGCCGCCGCCCGGATTAGAAAATAGTCGTTGTTGGGATCAATTGTGTCCCAGTACCAGGGCATGGCGGCCCCGGATTGGGCCGACATGATTCCGGCCCAGATGGGCGGGCTGATTCCCGCATGCGGTGTGGTGGAAATGCCGCACTCAGCCGCGTAATCAGGAGCGATTGGCTGGGATGAAGTGATATCCTGGGCGTCACGCAGGCCGCTGATAAGATCGGCGGGATACTCGTGATGCGTATAAAAGCTGGTCTGATCCCATATGGGTTCGTTTAGCACGGAACTGGTGGTGATCAGATGGTGGTAGCTGTCGTTAGTGCGGATGAACTGGGCCATCTCATCATGCCATGCCTGGATCAGGCTCCACTGCCCGTTGGCCAAATTGCCATCACCCGCAGCGTCCGTGAACTGCACCTCATTGAACAGCTCCCAAGCCATGATGGCGGGGGAATAGCCCCAGCGCGCGATGATGTAACGATACTTTCTTTTGGTGTAATCCCGCGCGGTGGCGTCCGTGAAAAAATTGGCCGGGTTGGACAGAAATCCCCCGTTGGTCGTGTTCCAGGGATTCTGCGACCAGTTGGCATCCACCAGGGAAGAATACTGCCCGTGGTGTTGCAAGGTCATCTGGAAATGGATGCCCGCCTGGTCGGCCGCGGCAACTATCGCATCCCAGTTCGAGGCCACCGTCAGGCTCAACTGGCCGAAAGTGTTGTTGACCTTGGGCCAGTCAAGGTTCAGTCCCAGTCCCGAACTGTCGTAAAAATGCGTCATCCAAACCCGCGACCAGGTTTCATGGGCCGCGCCCATCTTCGGAAAAATATTCAGCGCGTTTGCCGAAGGCGAACTCCACGCCATATTGTGCCCGACCGGAAAAAACCGCCGTCCGTTGCCTGTGAGGAACCTGTGCGGATTGGCGGGATCCACCTGCACGTAGCCGACATTTGTCGGAAACCCGGTGATGACCCAGTTGGTTGGCTGGAGACTGGTATAAGCGGCGGGCGAACCATTCAGGGCAATATCGGTAACGGTATAGGTGCCGGGCAGGGTGGGCGCATGGCGGACGCGCCAGGTCGTGCCGCCGTCAAAGAAAGCTGGCAACACAACATTGTTGGAGTCGGGCTGTCGAATCGTGACTTTTACATCCGTGACTTCAAAATTGAAAGGGTCGGTGGCAAGCCCGGTCAGTTTGAATGACGCTTCAATCCGGGAATAGGTGCCGCCGGCAAACACCACGCCCCCTGCAAAAACAGCCAGCGTGCAAACGATGAAAAATTTAATGGACACAATTTGAATGCGGCACGGCTTGGAATCCTATTTGGGGGTATTAAACTACGTTTGGAGACCCGGGGCAAGCAGACATTTGTAGTGTGTTTTGACGAGACAATCATTAGGGAATCCACGGACTGGGGTTGGTCCCAATCAGAGGAATAGCGGATTGCGACTTCCTGGTCGCGTGGCGTTCCTCAACTCTTCCTCAGTCTTGGTGCAGTGAAGGCATGAAGTGCTACAGGCATGCAAACTGACGAATTATTAGCCTATCGTAGCTTATTTCGCGGCTTAAAATGGACCCGCGACCTCGACGTTCTGCCTAAGCTGGGCGCGTCGGCGTGGCCGATCAACCGTATCCGCATTCCGGAGTGCTTCTTCCATGCGCCGCTTGCCGATGCGGCACCACGGGCAGATGAGGTCAGAGTAAATGGCAATAGTGTTCATAATGCGGTCCTTTGGTTATGCTTCTTGTTCTAAAATGTGGTTCACAAATTTTACGGCCATTCCACCCTCGCCCACGGCAGTAGCATAGCGTTTCGCCGAACCGTGTCGAACATCGCCGGCAGCAAAACTTCCTGGCACGCTGGTTTCGAGAAAGAATGGCGCGCGTTTCAAGGGCCACATTTCTGGCGGACGACCATCCACGTAGGTATCAGAACCCGTGAGCAGATAGCCAAGGGTGTCACGCAAAATCGGCAGATCACGCGCCCATTCCGAATTCGGACGCCTGTACTGTGTAAATATTCAGATGCAGCTAAAGTGTGCGGTTCTGCGTGTTTCTCGTCCCCAAGCACAATTGCGTCGAGTAAGCTTGCCTGAATGAAATCC
>OCZU010000454.1_pt1 | contig 28538 bp, 25 predicted proteins | sample 1539001 | NCBI WGS metagenome assembly OCZU01 (sample SAMEA3539306, study PRJEB22396) | soil metagenome | biome: tundra; feature: field; material: soil | place: USA | collected 2010-05 | depth 0.15 m | reverse complement strand
GCGGACAGGTTTTTCCACCACCGCTTCTATGTGGAGTATCGGACGCGCCTCCTGCACGAGTTGCGTGGTGCGGCCGAAGTAAGTCTTCGCCCCGGTCAGAATGACCACCTCGTTGCTTTCGCCCCGGCGGACGACGGACCCCGACGCGAGAACTTCACCGGGTTTCTTGTCTGCGTCCTTTGATTCGCCGGTGAGCGCCGATTGGTCCACGGTCAATGCTCCCGTAAAGAGTTTTACATCTGCGGGAATGATGTCGCCGGGCCGCAAGCGCACGATGTCACCGGAAACCAACTCACGGGCGGGAATGATCTGCCAGCTCGAATCGCGCTGGACGCGCGCATTGACCTGCAACCTTTTTCGCAGCGCCTCCACGACACCGGCGGCTCGGCGTTCCTGCATGAAACCCAACACCGCGTTGATCACGAGCAATGCACCCACGACGATAAGGTCCGAATACTTTCCGAGCACGGCGGACAGAACCATGATCAGTTCCAACATCCATGCCGAGATGCCCCAGAACTTCTGAAGAACTTTGAAGACCGGGTGGCCTTTCTTTTCGGCTACTTCGTTGTAGCCGCTCTCTTTCCGGCGGCTGTTCACCTCGGCACTCGTCAGCCCGGTCTCCGGATTAACTTTGAGTGAAGTTAGTGTGTCGGAGACCTACGCGGAGGAGATGTCCGGGGACTTGGTGTTCGCTGGCATCGGGAGTGCCGGTTGAGCCTCGGATTTATTCGATGTCGCAAGCATTGCGCTCATGGCACCAGGACCGCCGCACCCTGGAACCGACCGGCGCGAAGATCGGCGAGGGCTTGGTTGGCTTGGTTGAGCGGATAGGGCGAGGTCTTCGTGACGATGCCCATCTCCGGCACCAAGCGCAGGAAATCAATTCCATCCTGCCGCGTGAGATTCGCGACCGACACAAGCTGACGCTCCTCCCAAAGCAGACGATAGGGGAAGCTCGGGATGTCGCTCATGTGAATACCGGCGCAAACGACGCGACCGCCCTTTCGGACTGCCTGCAGCGCCAAGGGCACCAGATCGCCAACGGTGGCAAAGATTATCGCCGCATCAAGCGGCTCCGGTGGCGTCTCGTCTGAACCGCCCGCCCAGCTTGCACCAAGGCTTCGGGCGAAGGCTTGGGTGGCCACGTCTCCCGCTCGGGTGAATGCAAACACGGATCGTCCCTGCCATTTTGCGACTTGCGCGATGATATGGGCCGCAGCGCCAAAGCCGTAGAGTCCAATCTTTTTGCCTTTGCCGGCAATCACCAGCGAGCGCCACCCAATCAGGCCGGCGCAGAGCAACGGGGCGAGTACCACGTCACCACCAGTTTCGCCGAGCGGGAACGCAAAGCGGGCATCGGCGATGACCGCCGTCGCGAAACCACCGTTGCGGGTGTATCCAGTGAAGAGCGGGTGATCGCACAGATTTTCCTGGTGTCCCATGCAATAAGGGCAGACGCCGCAGGTGTGGCCGAGCCACGGAACGCCGACTCGCTCATTCAAACTCAACCCCTCGACTCCAGCCCCAATCAAATCAATCCGGCCAACAATTTCGTGCCCCGGAATTATTGGAATTTTGGGGTTGGGAAGCTCACCATCGACAACATGCAAGTCGGTGCGACAGACGCCGCAGACAGCCACCTTCACTCGAATCTCGCCCGGCCCGGGTTGCGGATCGGCGAGTTCAGTCCATTCAAGAGCGGCTCCAATTTTCTTTAGCACCATCGCGTGCATGGCGTCCTTCGGTTTCGCGCGCGGCCCGCAGTGAATGGAAAGCGAGCGGGTATCAGATTGCTTTGGATGATTTTATTTCTGCTCATGGAGGCGGCGAAAAACGCCCGGCAATAGATCGGGCAGATCTTCGGCGATGAGGCCTGGCCCGAACTCGGTGGCCGCTGCGCCATGCAGCCACACCGCGGCGGATGCGGCCAGGAACGGCTCCATGCCTTGCGCCAGGAGTCCGAGCACGATTCCACTCAACACATCGCCCGCCCCAGCGGTAGCCAAAGTCGGTGGCGCGTTGCTGTTGATAACCGACCGACCATCCGGGGCTGTGATCACCGTGTCGCTGCCTTTGAGAATAATAATGGCTCCACTGCGGCGGGCGGCGACGCGCGTGCGGGTCAGCTTGTCGCCACTCGGGTCGAACAGGCGATGGAACTCGCCATCATGCGGCGTCAGAACGCAAGAACCAGTGATTGCTTGATCGAGCGTAAGCGGATCGTCCGTGAAGGTCGTAAGCGCATCTGCGTCGAGCACCGTGGGGCGGCCGGTCTCCAGCATGGCGAGCACACGGGCGCGCGTCTCGTCACCGGTTCCGGCACCGGGACCGATGAGGAATGCCTTGTAATGACTATCGTCCAGCAGACATTCGAAGTCTTCTGGCGTCGCCAGCGGTTGAACCATGATGCTGGTCAACGCCGCCGCATAGACGGGCAGAGCGAGCGAGGAAACCGCAATGGTCGTGAGTCCGGCACCAGCGCGAGCCGCAGCACGTGCCGCCATCCGGGCGGCGCCCGTCATCGGGTAGCCCCCGGAAATTAACGCGTGGCCCCGGCTATATTTATTCCCGCCGCCTTGAGGTCGCGGCAGATTCCCAATCCAGAGGCAGGGATCATTCTCGAAAGTGTTTGGGGAAATCTGCTCAAGCACGGACCTCGAAATTCCAATATCGGCGACGACTACCTCACCGCATAATAGTCGGCCCGGCAACAACAGGTGTCCCGGCTTCTTGCGAAAGAAAGTTACGGTCAGGACGGACGCAACGGCACCCAAGGCTTCGCCGGTATCGCCCATCAGGCCGCTTGGAACATCAATGGCAACGATTGGTAATTCCCGGCGGGTAGCGGCAGCCAAAGTTTCCACGGATGATCCCTCGAGCGCGCGGCTGAGTCCGGCACCGAAGATCGCATCCACCACCAGTTCCGCCCCGTCAAGCACGGCGGGCGTCAGTGGCTCAATAGTTCCGAGCCACAACTCCGCGTGATGACGCGCCGCACCCGCCAGATGATCGCACGAACCGAGTAGTGCGATGCGAACTGGCCAGCCAGTTTCGGAGAGATGCCGGGCCGCAGCGAAACCATCGCCGCCATTGTTGCCGGGTCCACATAGCACGATTACGCGACGCACAGACCAACGCTTCTCAATGGCCCGCGCGACGGCACTGCCAGCATTTTCCATCAGTTCGATGACCGTCTTGCCGGAAGCAACCGTCAAACGGTCGGCTTCACCCATACGGCGGACATCAAGTAATGCTGTTTGAAGATTCATCGCGCATCTATTGTTCAAATCAGGCGCTCATGAAATCAATGACCACGCGTGACGCTACTTTGCCATGTTCAAGCCGCTCTGCGCTCCGCCGCCTATCGCCTTCTTCACGGCCTCGATGGCGTCGCCAGCCTTGGCATTGATGACGAGATCGGCACCGAGTTGCTTGGCATGACCGACATCTCGTGTTCGATCCAGCCCGTGAGCGAGGCGTGCTTTGGTGACCAGCCAAGTTCTCGACGGGCGCGGCGGGCGCGCACGCGACTGTTGGAGCCAAAGGAATAGCGGGCGTGGCCTTCGCCCCATTCGTTGGTCGCTTCCTCGACCGTCCAGGACTGCACCGACCCCAAGCCAAGCCGCCGCGCGATGGCGGCGCCAATCTCCGCATAGGAAGCCTCGCCATTCTCGACGAAATAGAACGCACCCGCCGGTGCCTTTTCCAACGCCAGTCGATACAACTCCGCAACGTCGGCAATATGCACGTTGGACCAGCGGTTTACGCCCCGTCCGACGATGCGCACCACACCACTCCGTTGCGCCTGTTGCACCAGCGGAGGAATTTGCACGCTGTCCGCATGCAAGCCGGTGCCCATGCCGTAGATCATGCTGTTGCACAAAACGACCGACCGCACGCCGTCAGCGGCGGTCGCCAGAATCAAATTGTCAATGGCGTGACGGACCTGTTTTTCCGGCTCGACGATGAACGGCGTGTCCTCGTCAAAAATGTGTTTTGAGAGCGCGTTGCCGCGCACATCGTCGCCAATCACGCTGGAACCGCTGGTGTGCATGTATGGCTTGCCGGAACCGCGCAGTCCTTCCAGCAACGTTTCCACCGAAGCGCGATGGTCGCTGCTGGCGGCGTTGATAACGGCATCGGCCTGTTTCGCCTCATGCAGAAGCAGGTCGTGGTCATCCAGATCACCCAAGACTGGCGTGACACCGAGCGTAGCGAGACGTTCAAGTTTCTCCGGATTGCGCACCAATCCACGTATCGCGTGCCGCGCACCGAGAAGAACGTGTGCGATGGAGCCACCGATGTAGCCAGCCGCGCCGGTGATGAAGATGTTCATATTTGCCCTGCCTATGCCGGCGCGTCAATCGAAGTGGTGCGAACCAGTTTCTTGTTCACGAATTCCTGGATACCCAGGCTGGAAAGCTCGCGGCCATAGCCGGAGTTCTTGACGCCACCGAACGGCAAATCGCAGGCCGTCCATGTCGGGTGATTGATGAATACCATGCCCGTGTCAATGCGGCCCGCCACTTGTTTACCGAGCGCAATGTTGTTGGTGAAGACCGAGCCGCCCAAGCCGAAATCTGAATCATTGGCGAGCGCGACCGCTTCGTCTTCATTCTTCACGCGGAAGAAGAGCGCGACTGGTCCGAAGAATTCTTCGCGGTAAGCGGGATTGCCGGGTTTGATGTTCGTGATAATCGTGGGCTGCATGAACGAGCCTGGGCGATCAATCCGATTACCGCCCAACAACACCTTCGCGCCTTTGGCGACAGCGCGTTTGATCTGATCCAGCAAATTGACCAAGGCCGCTTCCGTGGATAGCGGGCTGAGCGTTGTCGCTTTATCCATTGGGTCGCCGGGTTTGAGGACTGTGAGCGCAGCTTGAAACTTTTCGAGAAAGGTATCGGCGATTTCTTCGGCGACGATGAAACGCTTCGCCGCGACGCAACACTGGCCGGTGTTGGCCATCTTGGCCCAGACCGCCCACGAGACTGTTTTGTCGAGGTCGGCGTCAGCGAGCACGATGAAGGCGTCGTTGCCGCCCAGCTCCATCGTGGTCTTCTTGATGTTTTGTCCGGCGCGCGCGGCGACGCTCCGAGCCGCATCCACACCGCCGGTTAACGCCACGCCCTTGATTCGGGGGTCGTCAATCACCTGGTTCACCTGGTCGTGCGAGATCAGCAAATTGGTGTAAGCACCCGTAGGCGCACCAGCTTCGAGCCACAGTTTCTCAAATGCAATGGCGCACTGCGGCACGCAGCCCGCGTGCTTCACCATCACGACATTTCCCGCCATCAAATTGGGCGCAGCAAAACGCGCGAGCTGGTAATAGGGAAAATTCCACGGCTGCACACCGAAGAGCACGCCGAATGGACTGCTTTCAATCACGGCTTCGCCCGATTTCGGCTTGAGTTCTTGTGGTGCGAGGAAATCCTCCGCGTTCCATGCATAGTAATCCATGATGTCCGCACTCAATGCCACTTCGCCACGGGCCTCGGCGATGAGCTTGCCCATTTCAAGCGTCACCGGCTTGGCAAATTCATCCGCCCGCGCGCGCATGATGGTGGCAGCTTTGATGACCACGGCGGCACGCTCGGCGAAGGTCGTATGCCGCCAGGTCTCGAAGCAGGTCGCGGCGGTCTTGATCGCCGTTTCGAGCTGCGCGGCGGTCAGTTCCTCGAACGTCTTGAGGACTTTGCCGTTGCAGGGATTGACACTTTGGTAGGCATTGGCCTTCGCCTTGTTCGGCGCTTTTTTTAATGTCTTGGGACGGGATGCAAGTAATGTCGTCATAATTGATTTTAGAATACACGCCAACCTGAGCCAGTGACATGGGGTGTTACCCGCATGTACACATAAATTAGGATTTTAGGCCCCACAGAACATAAATCGCCTAAATGGATTTTAGTGCCTCGTGCCCCCGGGAGTTGGTGTAGAATTCCCGCGCTTTCGCGAGCAACTGATCCTCGGTCAAATGGTGCTCATCCACGACCAGCGTGCCGATGATTCGTTTGGCCAAGTCCGGGTGATGGAGTTTGAACCAGGCAACGAATTGTTCCATCTCGCTGCTCGTGCCTGTGCCGGCGCCGAAGATAAGGATTTCGCCGCTGGCCTGAAGTATTCTCGCCACAGGTTCAAAGAAGCTGCTCGGATCCGGTTTATCTTTGCCTCTGGAAAAATCCTTCGCGTCGTGCGCAGGGCGAAAATGGGCTTCCGGCTCCTGCGGCAGAATTCTTTGTGGAATGGCTCCATGCATTTCAGAACGAAAAATCCGGGCTTTATGGTGATCAATCACGAGCAGCCAATGCGATTCTTGGTCATTCGTCTCGGGAAGTGCCGGGTCCGATCGCTCGAGAAAATGACGCAGAGCAATGATCTCTGATGTCTCGGAAATATCTTTCGAATGCGGCGGATGCAAGACCAGGGTCTGGCCGTTGCGCGTCACCTTCAGGTGACCGTTCGGTTCCTCTTCAACCTGACCGAGATGGCGAAACAAAGCATGAACGTCACGCCACCTCAGATTGTGGGAGATTGGATGTTGGAAGATCGTATTGTAGGTGCGCAGATGCGAACCGTTGAGTGTTGGCGTTGAATTCATATTTTTTGGAGACGTGAATTGGCGGGCAGATCAACACCCTGCGACTTTTGAAACGTGCCATGTGTCCTTATTTTTATTTGCCGGCCAGGCTCTTCCACAGGGTATGGCCAAGCATCAAAGTGAACGCGACGATTGCCCCCGCCATGGTGCAAGCAGCAACCTCCACTTCGATTAGCCATGTTTTATTATTCATGGCCATGAGTGTGGTCTGATAATCTTGTGGGCGCTATGGGGTGTAACCCGACCCTGAGCCAATGAGCGATCGCTTTGCGACAAGCGTGATTACCAACATTGTTTGTTGTTTCAGCATGCAGCACCGAGGAGATCGTCGGCAAATGTCTGTTGAACGGCACATCCACGACACTGCCGCGCACCGAGGCGACCGCGCCGAGTTTCGTTGGACCGGTTTTGATTTCCATGCTGGCTCCGGCTGATGCTCATTCCAGCGCGGCAGCATATTCACCACGGCGCGCGGCGCGGTTGCACTTGGCGCGATGCAGCAGGGCTTGCTGCGCCACTTTCACATTGGCGTCTTCGCCTCGCCAAATCTCCAAGGCCGGTTGCTGGATGGCGCGGGCAAACGAAAACGCCAGCGCCCAAGGCAGTCGCGACTTGAATCGGACATTCATGGCATTCAACCGCGCCGAGGCAAGTTCAGCGGATTGGCCCCCGGACAAAAAGGCAATGCCGGGAACGGCAGCGGGGACGGTTCGCAAGAGACAATTCACTGTGGCATCGGCCACCTCGTAGACATCTTGCATCTCATCTGGCTGGCGGTCGGTCAATCTTACCTGATACTGTTGTTCGCCGACCGCCACTTCTTTCACTTCTTCGTGCGGTGGACAGCTCAATCCAGGCAGCACCATGCTGGGTTTGAGAATGATGCCTTCGAGCATCACGCGTTGGCAATTGAGTTGGATGAAAACATTTCTCAGGACTTCCTCCGTAACTTTGCGGCATTGCTCCAAAGTATGTTCACCGTCCATGACGACTTCCGGTTCAACGACGGGAACGAGTCCGGCTTCCTGACACAATGCGGCATAGCGAGCCAGCGCGTGTGCGTTGGCTTCGAGGCAACTCCGGCTCGGAATGCCAGCGCCAATGGCAATCACCGCACGCCACTTGGCAAAACGCGCGCCCATTTGAAAGTATTCCGCAAGGCGTTCGCGCAATCCGTCCAGGCCTTCAGTAATTTTCTCTCCGGGATGGCCGGCCAAGTCCTTGGCCCCGGTATCTACTTTGATGCCGGGAATAATTCCAGCATCAGCGAGGACTTTAAGGAAGCTCGTGCCATCTTTCTTTTGTTGGCGGATGGTTTCGTCGTAGAGGATCACGCCGCTGATGCTCTCACCCAGACCGGGCGTGGTGATGATCAATTCCCGATACGCGCGCCGAGCCTCCACCGTTTGCGCAATGCCTAGCTTCGCGAAGCGTTTGTTGCAGGTGGGATTGCTTTCATCCATGGCCAGCAGCCCTTTGTCCTGGGCGAGCATTGCTTTTGCAGTGTTAATTAGGTTTGTTTTCATAATGTGCTTCAGGTCAAGGAAAGGATGCGGTCGCTCCCGGCGAAGCACCCCATCCACCACCCAACGCTTTGATCAACTCGACGCTCGTCGTCAGTTGTTCCATCTGGAGATTCAGCGCCGTCCGCTGATTGCTCAGCAGCGTGGTTTGCGCGGTCATCACATCCAGGTAAATCTCTATGCCGGATTTGTAGCGAACATTAGCGAGCGTCAGATAGCGCTGCGACGCCGCGACGGCGGCATTCTGTTGTTGCAGTTCCTGGGACAGGATCCGCAGCGTTGATAGATTGTCTTCGACTTCTTGAAAGGCGGTGAGCACGGTCTGACGATAGTTCGCGACAGTGCCTTGATAGATCGCGCGGGCTTGTTCGGTGACAGCTTTGCGTAATCCGCCATCAAAAAGTGTTTGCGCCAGCGTTCCGCCGACGGACCAAACCAGACCCGGCCCGGAAAAAAGATTTTCTACGGACGTGTTCTGGTATCCGGCCACGCCGCTCAAAGTAATCGTCGGAAAATAAGCCGCGCGCGCCACTCCGATTTTCGCGTTCGCCGCCGCAACGCGGCGTTCGGCGGCGGCGATGTCGGGACGGCGTTCGAGGAGATCCGACGGAACGCCGAACGGGATTGCGATTGGTTTTTCGGTCAGCGAATGGGTTGCGATGGAAAATGACGAAGCCGATTTGCCGAGGAGCGTCGCGATGGCGTGTTCTAGTTGCGCGCGCTGGATGCCGAGGTCGGTAGCTTGCGCGAGCGTGGTGTTGAGTTGCGTTTCGGCTTGCGCGACGTCCTGATCGGACGCCAGGCCCGTGTCATACTGGACTTGGGTCAGCTTTAGCGATTCCTGATAAGCGATCACGGTCACATCCAATAGTTGCTTCTGCGCATCCAGCACGCGAATTTGAAAATAATCCACCGCCACTTCCGCCTGCACGGTCAGCCGCACGTTTTCGAGATCGGCAAAGGTGGCTTGCGCTTCCAGTGAGTTTGCCTTCACTGAATTCCGAATGCGTCCCCAGAAATCCGGCTCCCAGGAGGCATCAAATGGCAACGAATACTCGGTGATTGTTGAGGCAGTAGATGATGAACTTGGTTGATTTTGTTGTGATGCCTGCCGTGATCTCGTTACCGAAGGACTGGCGGTCACGGTTGGGAAATACTGTGACCGAGTTTGTTTTACCACCGCCCTTGCGGCAAGGAAATTGGCGAGGGCCGCAGCCACGCTTTGATTGGAAACAACAACCTGGCTTTCGAAATCATTCAACTCCGGCTCATGGAATAATTTCCACCACTGGCCGCGAATCAGGTCGTCCTTTGGCTCGGCGGTTTTCCAGCCATCAGTTTCATGCGATTGCGCCGGCGTCATTTCCTTGAAAGCACCCGGCGTTTGAACGGACGGATTCGCATATTTTGGCGCGAAGCTACATCCGGCGAACAGAGTCAAAGTTGCCAGCGCCAGGACGGTCACTCTGGTTCCCTTTTCGAGTAGAGACATTATAGTTTTATTTGAGCGCCTCATTACTACCCCCTAAAAATATCAAACGGCTCGATTTTAAGAACCTTGCGTATCCCGACATAGCTTGAGATTCCGGCAATCAGCAGGACCATGCCGAAGGCCAGCCCCAAATTCCAAAACGTGATCATCGCTGCGTAGTTGGGCAGCCGGTATCTAGCAATCGAAATCATCAATGTCACCAGACCGATGCCCAGGCCATAACCGGTCAGCGCCGTAAAAGTCGCCATGAAAAGTATCATATAGACCAACTCGCGCCCCTTGGCACCGATGGCTTTCAACGCGCCAAATTTCTCCAGGTTTTCAAGGATGAATGTGTAAAAGGTCTGGCCCGAAATGGACAGTCCAACGATGAAGGCGATCACCGTCATCAGCAGTATGTTGGTGCCGATACCCGTCTTATAGGTGTAGTAATCAGAAATGCGTTTGTTGAATTCATCCTTGGTAAATGCAATATATCCGAGTTTTGTGACTTGCTGCTTGATTCCGGCCACTGCCGCTTCGCTCTTTGGTTGCATAAGGATGTAGGAAATGGTGAAACGCGTCGTCGGAAGATATTCTTTTGCCCGGCTGTAAGTGGTATAGAGTGTCGGGACCCCATTAAGTCCGTTCGCGGCGACCCGCGCGATGCCAACAATTGTGCCATGGTGGTCATTGAGTTCGAATGAGGTGCCGATCTTCGGGTTTTCCAGCTTTGAGAATTCAGCGTCGTTGACGACTATGAATGAGTTGTCTGCATAGATGTCCTGAATGTTGCCCTGCAGGAGTTCGGGACGGCCAAACAGGCTGCTGTCATCCAGACCGACGACAGTTACCGATTGATAGGTCCCACTATCCAGCTTGACCTGCGCGCCACCGATAAAGAGCGGCACCGCGTAGCTGACCCCGTTCATGCTGCGCACAGCATCCAGCAGGTAATCGGGCAGCGGAATCGCACTGCTGGCAGTATTGACGGCCGGATCCATGATCCACATCTCGGCACCGATGTTGGTGACCGTCGAAAAGGCCCGGTTCAAAATTCCGGCGAACATCGCGGTCATCTGCATCATCAGGAACACGGCAAAGGTGATCCCGATCAACAGCGCGGAGAACTTCGGCTTATCGTTCACCAGGAGCTTGAATCCGATTCGTAGAATGCCACTGTATTTCATGGTGGCACGTCCTTCCAGGAACACCCGCAAACACTCGTGATTACAATAATCACGACGGGATTTATGCTCCGTAGAACTAATAAATGAAAGGTATTCATCGCATTCTTTCCGATGGTGACGCTACTTTTGACCGATATACACATCCACCAACTGCCCGGGATAGACCGGAGCATCCTTTTTCTCGAACCGGAAAATCACCGGCAGCACTCGCAAATCCACCTTTTCCTGACGTTGGTTTGACAGCTCAATCTTGGGAGAGACATAGGGCTGAACTCGGACGAACTCGAGAGGCACCTTGATGTCGGTGCCAGTGATCGACATTTGCGCGGTAATATTCCAGTGAGACGGCAGTCGTGAGACCAATATTTCATCCACATAACAGCGCACGGCCAGATGATCTTGAGGCGCTCCCATGACTACTAACTGGTCGAATCCCTCCGTGTAAGGGTCAAAAGCACCTTGCGATGACACATAGCTGCCGACTGCGGCGTTGAGGGCCAGTACGACGCCATCAACCAGCGCTTTGACCGAGTATTTTTGCACCAGCGCGTCTGCTGCTGCATAAGCCTGCTTCAATGCTTCGTATTGCTTTTCTTGATAGACGATGTCGTAACTCCATGCGCCGGCCTTGGTCAGTTCGTATTGCTTGCGGGCTACATCCAATGCGGCGGCGGCCTGATTGACCACGTCTTCCGCCGTATCTAACACGTCCTTGCTGATGGATTTCGGATCAACTTCGTAGGAAGCGCGGCGCTTGTCGTACTGGTCGTGAGCCGCTTTCAGATTAGATTCGGTCAACTCCACTTGCGACTTGGCAATCGCCAGCGTTTCTTGACGCGGCTGCGCCCTGAGTTCATTGAGTAGTGCCAGGGAGGCTTCAGATTGCAACCTTAGTTGTTCCGTGTTTGCTCTCTGAACAGAGTCGTCAATGGTAAACAGCAAGGTGCCAGCTGCCACCTCTTGACCTTCGTGCACCAGCACCTTAGAGATCGGACCCGAAACTTCGGGATAGATATTGATGTTGGCACCACTCGGCTGATCGCTTTCAATGATACCGTTGGCATAAATGGCCGAGTCGTAAGGGCTGCTGACCGGATTAAATACGGCAGGTTGCGCCTGCCTCTTAATGCCAAAGAAATAGGCGGCGATTAGTCCGGCCAGAATGCCTAGAATTGAAAGTGTGAAGATGATTTTGTTTCTGAAATCGAGCTTGGGTTTGGAGGCGATGGTTTCAGACTTGGGCTCGGCTTTGAGTTCAGGCTTAACTACGGACTTGGACTCGTTCGCTTTTGTATCGCGCGTAAGCTCTACGGCCTTGGGGTCGGGCTTAGGCGTTACGGCCTCCTGCTTTTTCTCGGTCGCTTTGGCTTCCGCCTTGGTTTCTTCGGAATTCATTCGGTTCCCTTGTCTTCCGCAGTAAGATGTCCGTCTTCCATGTGGAGTATCCGATCCGCATATTCGTTAATGCGCGCGTCATGAGTCACAATCAAGATGCAGCGGTGCTCGTTGAGTATTTTCTCTTTCACAAAAGCGATGATCATTTTCCCGGTGTCTCCATCCAGAGAGGCGGTCGGTTCGTCGAGAATCAAAATGTCCGGACTGCTGCTGATCGCGCGTGCAATTGCCACGCGCTGTTGTTCGCCACCCGAAAGCTTCACGGGCAGCATCTCGCCCCGGTTTTTCAGATTGACGATTTCGAGGTATTTTTTTGCCTCGATGATTGATTCATTCCAGTTGTGCTGCAGCAGGATCAAGGGGATTGCGACATTCTCGGCCGTGGTCAATCGCGGGAAAAGATGGTAGTCCTGAAAAACAAAACCAATGGTATTCAGACGGAAGTCGGCCAACTGGTCATTGTTTAGTGTCCAAATATCCGCGCCTTTGACAACCACCTTGCCGGCGTAGGGACGCAGGATGCCGGAAATCATGCTGAGTAGAGTGGTCTTGCCACTGCCGGAAGGGCCGACGATGAACAACATCTCGCCAAAGTGAGCCACCAACCCGACGCGATCCACGGCCGTCACCTTGGCCTCGCCTTCACCAAACGATTTTGTCAAATCAGTTGCGACAATCGCCTCATTCTCGGTGGCTTTAATTTTCACTGCGCCGGAGTCCAAGTGTCATCAGGGTCATAAGTGGTCATGGCCCTGGCGATTTTCACAGTCTTGGGTCCGAGATTCTTTTGATGGACCTTGCCCTGTTGATTGACGACAAATGTCATCACACCTGTATTGCCCCATTCGGCTGGCCACGCGACGAGGGCGAACCCAGCAATCATCCGCCCATTGATGATGTAATTATATTTGTCGCCTGGTGCGTGCCTGCCCTGACGCGTCAGGATTTTGAAATAGTAGCCGTGATACGGTGCCAATTCATCGTTCAGCATCTTGGCCGTGCGATTATAACCGTCCACACGCGCCTGCGCGACAAGCGGCCCAAGCGGACTCAAGGTGTCGCCCGGCCGGTTCACCGGCCAAAATAGGCCGTCGTGCGTGCCGGGTGTGCTGCGCAGGAACTGCGCATAGGCAAGCATGCAGCCGCCCATGCGATCTTGGCTGGCATACTCGTGCTGTGCATCCACATAGGCGTTGCAGACATTGATTGCACCCATTTCGTCCATGCCGATGCGGCGGGCGAGAACCTCTTGCCTGCCTGCTGCCGTATCAAAGAACCATTGCCCGTTCCGCTTCACCAGCGGAATGGGAAACGGCCATCTGTCCGCGCCGATTTCCAGCGTGATGTTAGAATCCGAATTGGTAATCAGCTCCGTTTTTACACTCAGGTGCTGAACGAACAGTTTGTATTCCTCGTTAGCCTGGACAGCGTCCGGCGATATTAATTCATGTGCTTCCGTTCCGAAAATCAAATGCAGCGCATTCGTGTCATGATTCGTGGCCGCCATCACCAAGGCGTTGATGGCTGCCAGTGGCGCAGTAAAGGTCTGTTCATCCGCAGAGGACGCGCGCACGGGCAACGTTAAAGTCAGGAGAGCCAGACCTGAACCGGACGCCAGCGCCCAGATGCGCCGCAACCATGAAAGACGGTGGGGGTTCATCAACGACGATGTTTTTGCGGAAATCATTTGGTTGAAAGATTCAATGCCTTTTCTGGCTGTTTGAATTATTTTCGCCACCATTGCCGGAGGGTGTCGCCGGTGGCGGCCGCGCAACCGGCGCTGCATGAGAAACCGGTGGTGAATGGGGGGTCGTCTGGATGCTCTGCTGGCCACGGTTGCTATAGTTTCTTGTATCGTGTGAACTTTGGATGCCGATGAATGCGTCGGGCGATTGCGCTCGGCTGGCGGGTTGAGAATGGGCAGCGGGAGTTGGGGCAGGGCCGACGACGGGCATTGAAGGCCGGGGTGAAGGCGCTTGCGGCCCGTCCGCCGGAGCAGGTGTCCGTTTCGGAGGCACTAAATCCGACCCCGGCCGGCGAATCGGTGCAATCACGGGTTGGTTATGAGGAGCACCATAGCCCCGGTCGCCATGATACACGCTTGCCGCGCCTGGATGGTTGTAAGAACGCCAGATAGTCGTTTGATTAAAGTTCCGCTGATGTGGCGGCTCATGCCACCAATTAGGCGGACGTGGGTGATTGTGTCCCCAGAAAATGATGTTGCGGTGCCCCCAGTCAAAATCGCAATCCAGCCACCCGCCAATCGCAAAGCCGATACCGAAGGTGATAAACGGCGAGCCATACCCGGTTTGATAGTAAACAACGTCCGGCTGGTAAACCGGCACATAGATCACCTGCGGGTCAGCCGGAACAATTTCAATGTTGCCACCGTCATTAACCACCTGCTGCTGCGGCGTGGATTGCAGATTGCCTAGATTATTTGCCGAGGTGCGCAACCGCTGGATGGAACTCAGCACATCCGGCTGTTGATTGAGAAAAGTCTGTCCCAGTTCCGTCGTCCAATTCAAGTTATCATCCATCCATTTCAAGACACTAGGATAACGTGCCAACGCCTGAACGCTGGGATCCCACGGCTGTTGGTCAATCTGATTGGGGTCGCCGCCACCGCTAACATAACGGTCGGCCAGCACGATTTGCGTGGGCATTGTGGACGCCGGTAGGATTTGGGCGATTAACGGGTCGGGATACAGCGCAATCGGCCCCAGCAACTGGTCAAGCCGCGAGTCGGCTAGCGGTTGATAGGCTGCCATCGGTGGTGGAACCGCCACTTGCCCGCGCACGAACATAACTGTGCCAGTGAACGCACACAGTAAAAAAGGGATTTTCAAAAAAGACTTCATCCGGGTATTGGTAAAATTTAATCAGCCCTTATTTTTCATAAGGGGATAACTGTAAGTCTAAATTCATGGCTGATGCTATGGGGTGTTCACCCCAACGCGTATGTTCTGGTTAAAACCTTCAAATCTATCAATGCGGGACGGCCTCGATCACATGCTGTCGCAGTTTGGTAACAGCGGATTTGAGGTTGCGGGCACCAAAACAAGCTCGTGCCCCCCACAAAGGTGTTCTCGCCGACACGGGCGCATTCGGCACCGGTCATCGTTGGTGATGCCGCCAGCCCCGCTAATGCGGTAGGATATGTTCGGCGCGAAGTGGCCATCCTTATCGTCTCGATTCATAGACTTGGCACCTGCCATTTCCAGTTGCGGATTTCCGGCAAATCCTGGCCGTTTTTGTCAATGTATTGTTTGTGCTCGATCAGCTTGTCCTTGAGTTGCTGCTTCAAATAGATGCCTTGGTCGCCGGTCTGCGGCAGACGGTCAATGGTGTCCATCACCAGGTGGAATCGGTCCAGATCGTTCAGCACGGTCATGTCGAAAGGCGTGGTGATGGTGCCCTCTTCCTTGTAGCCGCGGACGTGGATGTTGGCGTGGTTGGTGCGGCGGTAGGTCAGCCGGTGGATCAACCACGGGTAGGCATGGAAGGCGAAGATCACCGGCTTGTCCTTGGTGAAAATCTCGTCGAAATCCACGTCGCTCAAACCGTGAGGGTGCTCGCTTTGCGGTTGCAGCTTCATGAGGTCGACGACGTTGACCACGCGGATTTTCAACTCGGGCAGATGCTCGCGCAGAATGGAGACGGCGGCCAGCGTCTCCAGCGTGGGGACGTCGCCACAGCAGGCCATCACCACGTCGGGCGCGACGCGCTGGTCGTTGCTGGCCCACTGCCAGATGCCGATGCCCTCGGTGCAATGCTTGACGGCGGCGTCCATCGTCAGCCATTGTGGCGCGGGATGTTTGCCTGCGATCACGACGTTGACGTAATGGTGGCTGCGCAGGCAGTGGTCCATCACTGACAGCAGACAGTTGGCGTCCGGCGGAAGATAAACGCGCACGACACTGGCCTTCTTGTTCACGACGTGATCAATAAACCCGGGATCCTGGTGTGTAAAACCGTTGTGATCCTGCCGCCAGACATGCGAGGCCAGCAGATAGTTTAGCGAGGCGATCTTTCGCCGCCACGGCAGGCACGACGTGACCTTCAGCCACTTGGCGTGCTGGTTGAACATCGAATCCACGATATGGATGAACGCCTCGTAGCAGTTGAAGAGTCCGTGCCGCCCTGTGAGCAGGTAGCCTTCCAGCCAGCCTTCACATTGGTGTTCGCTCAACATTTCCATCACCCGCCCGGCGGGCGCGAGAAATTCGTCGTTTGGCACGGTCGCGGCGTCCCATTGGCGTTTGGTCGTTTCAAAGAGGGCTTCCAAGCCATTGGAGAGGGTTTCATCCGGGCCGAAGATACGGAAATTGCGTTGGGTTTGATTCAGCTTTGCGACATCGCGCAAAAAAGGACCGAGCACATGCACGTCGCCAACGCCGCGTATTCCGGGCGTGGGCACGGCTTCCTCGTAGTCGCGAAAATCCGGCATCCGCAGATCCCGGAGCAGAATGCCGCCATTGGCGTGGGGATTCGCGCCCATGCGTCGAGCGCCTTTGGGGGCAAGTTCGGCCAATTCAGGCTTCAGACGGCCCTGCTCATCGAACAGTTCCTGGGGCCGGTAACTTCTCAGCCAGTCTTCCAATAACTTGAGATGTTCGGGATGCGTGGCCGGGTCGGAGAGCGGCACTTGATGCGCACGAAACGTTCCTTCCACTTGCAGGCCATCCACGATCTTTGGCCCGGTCCAACCCTTGGGTGAATTGACCACGATCATCGGCCAGCGCGGACGGGTAAGGTTACCATTCACGCGCGCGTCGTGCTGGATCTTTTTGATCTGCTCGACCGCCGTATCGAGCACCGCCGCCATGGCCTCGTGCATCGGGGCCGGCTCGTGACCTTCGACGAAGTAGGGTGTCCACCCGTAACCGCGCAGCAACTGTTCCAATTCCTCCCGGGTGATGCGGGCGAGAACAGTCGGGTTGGAAATTTTGTAGCCATTGAGATGCAGGATCGGCAGTACCGCGCCGTCGGTGGCCGGATCAAGAAATTTGTTCGAATGCCACGCCGTGGCCAACGGTCCGGTTTCCGCCTCCCCATCACCGACAACGCAGGCGACAATCAAATCAGGATTGTCGAACACCGCACCGAACGAATGACTCAGCGAATAGCCCAGCTCGCCGCCCTCGTGGATCGAGCCGGGACATTCCGGTGATGCGTGGCTGGGAATCCCTCCAGGAAATGAGAACTGAAGAAATAACTTCTGAAGTCCGGCTTCATCCTGGCTGATGTTCGGATAAATCTCGCTGTAGGTTCCCTCTAGGTATGTGTTGCCCACGACCGCCGGCCCGCCGTGGCCCGGGCCGGAAACGTAAATCATGTCGAGGTCAAACTTTTTTATGATCCGGTTCAAGTGAACGTAAATGAAATTCTGTCCGGGCGTCGTGCCCCAATGTCCCAGCAGCATGTGCTTCACATCCGCAAGCGCGAGTGGCCGCTTAAGCAGCGGATTGTCGTAGAGATAAATCTGGCCGACCGAGAGGTAATTCGCCGCGCGCCAGTAGGCGTCCATCTTGTCGAGTAGTTCCGGCGTGAGTGTGATTGTTTTCATGTTTTGCAACTGATTAGAGATTCACTTTCCGCAGTCGAAGGGCGTTGCTGATGACTGAGACGGAACTCAGGCTCATGGCGGCACCGGCAATGATCGGGCTGAGCAGCAGGCCAAATAATGGGTAAAGCACTCCTGCCGCCACCGGAATGCCCAGCGCGTTATAGAGAAATGCGAAGACAAGATTTTGCCGGATGTTGCTCATTGTGGCGCGACTGAGGCGGATGGCCTTGGCAATGCCGCGAAGGTCGCCTTTCACGAGGGTGATGCCCGCGCTTTGCATGGCCACGTCGGTGCCAGTCCCCATCGCGATGCCAACTTCCGCTTCACTAAGCGCGGGTGCGTCGTTGATGCCGTCGCCGGCCATCGCGACGTGTTTGCCTTCCGCCCGCAGCTTTTTGACATGAGCGACTTTTCCGGCTGGTTCAATCTCCGCTTCCACGGCATCAAGGCCAAGTTGCTTCGCCACTGCGGCTGCGGTGCGCCGGTTGTCGCCCGTGAGCATGACGAGTTTCAAACCGAGCTTGTGAAGTTGAGTAATGGCTTCGGCAGTGGTGGCTTTGATCGGGTCGGCGACGGCGAGGATTCCCGCCGGCTTGCCATCAATGGCGACAAACATCGCGGTCTTGGCTTCTTCTTGAAGTTTCACAGCCGACACTTCGAGCGGCTCCAGACCGGCGATCATTTCGTTCCGCAGAAAATCCGGCTTGCCGATCATCACGGTGCGACCCGCGATGCTGCCGACCACACCGCCGCCCGTCACGGAACGGAAATCTTTCACGGATTCGAGGACGACGCCTTGTGCCTTCGCGCCCTGCACAATCGCGGCGGCGAGCGGGTGTTCGCTGCTTTGCTCCAGAGAGGCGGCAAGCCGCAGGAACTCCTTCGCGTCGAAACCGCCGATGGGCAGGACATCCAGGAGCTTGGGTTTTCCCTCCGTGAGCGTGCCGGTTTTGTCCACGACGAGCGTGGTGACTTTTTCCAACCGTTCGAGTGCCTCGGCGTTTTTCACGAGCACGCCTTCCTGTGCGCCGCGTCCGACGCCGACCATGATAGACATGGGCGTAGCCAGGCCGAGGGCGCATGGGCAGGCAATGATGAGGACCGCAACAGCGTTGACGATGGCGTGCGCGAGTTTTGGCTCTGGCCCGAGCCACATCCAGAAGACGAAGGTGAGCACTGAAACCGCCAGCACCACCGGCACGAAGATGGTCGCGACCTCGTCGGCGAGACCTTGAATGGGCGCGCGGCTGCGTTGCGCTTCGGCCACCATATTCACAATCTGCCCGAGCAGCGTGTCGTTGCCGATCCGGTCGGCGCGCATCATAAAACTGCCGGAACCATTGACGGTGCCGCCCGTCACTTTGTCGCCGACGGATTTTTCCACCGGGAGCGGTTCGCCGGTGATCATGGATTCTTCCACGCTGGAGTGACCTTCGACCACCACGCCATCCACGGGCACCTTGTCACCTGGAACCACGCGCAACCAGTCGCCAACTTTCACTTGGTCGAGCGGGACAACATTGTCGCCGTCCGGTGTGACTTGCCGCGCGGTGGGTGGGGCAAGGTTGAGCAACGCTTTGATGGCGCTGCCCGTGCGGCTGCGGGCGCGGAGTTCGAGCACCTGACCGAGCAGCACCAGCACCACGATCACGGCGGCGGCCTCAAAGTAAATGGCAACTTTGCCGTCGTGTTGCATCGTGTGCGGAAACAGATTTGGTGCCAGCATCGCCACGGCGCTGAAAACGAAGGCTGCGCCCACGCCGATGGCGATGAGCGTGAACATGTTCAAATGACGCGTCACGACGGAGCGCCAGCCCCGACGGAAAAACGGCCAGCCAGCCCATCCGACCACTGGCGTGGTTAGCGCGAATTGAATCCAACGCGAGGCGTGACTATCCGCCCACGACTGTGCGGCGAGCGCTGGAACGATATGAACCATCGCGAGAACAAACACCGGCAATGTCAGCGCCGCGCCGATCCAGAAACGCTGCGTCATTTCTTGCAACTCATCGTTCTCCGCTTGATCTGGGCTTGCCGCCGGAGTTTTCAACACGAGGGCCATGCCGCATTTGGGACAATCGCCGGGATGATCCTGCTGCACTTCGGGGTGCATGGGGCAGGTGTAAATCACTTTGCCCGCCGCTGGTGCAACCGGCGTTGGGCCGCGCTTCATCTCGATGGGCGGGATTACGGGATTGGCTTCAATGTTCATATAACCCTAATGATTGCTCAGCCTGCTGATGGTGTGATCAAGCAATCGCTTTAACTGATGCCCAGAGCCGATCACGCAAGTCGCGCACGCCGTCGGTCACACCAGCCGGCTTTTGAATCGCTGCCAACTCTTGCAGCGCCTTCGGTGGGAAGTCCGGTTCACGGCCGCGCTCAATCATCGCCCGGTGCGCGATGCCGGCAAGCGTGGCACGGTCGCCGTTCTTGCCTTGGGGAGTCTGGCGAACTTTGCCGTGCGTTTCCGCTGCGTTGTGAAAGGTGTTATTCATGGGTTTGATCGCCATCAGTTTTTCTTCCGACCTGAGCCGCTGAGTTTGCCACCGCCGCTGATCTTGTTCACGGTTGCCCAGGCCCGGGCTTCCGAGGTTTTCGTGGTCAACCCCTTCTTCTCGTAACCTGCTTCAATGTGTTCCGCTTGACGTTTCTGCTTGTCCGTATAGCTGGATTTATCGCCTTGGGGCATGTTGGTCTTTCAGTTCGGATTTTCCGGTATCCTCGCCTGCTTGGCATGACGATGGCACGTCGCAGGAGAGAAAAATTGAACAGGCCTCAAGGAGGCGATTGGCTTAATCGCACTCACCGGAAACCCATTCGCGTGATTCATTGGGTCGCATTGCTACACCTCCACCAATTGATCAAACCAGTTAGTTCTTTCGTTTGGTGTCGGCGCAGGCACCCGGCTGACAACTCGCTTTCACGGCGAGCGGCCGGGATTCCGTCAACAACATTGCGCCCGAGGAAGCTCCATCGCTATGGGGTGTAACCCTAATGTGAGGCTGTCTTAAGGAATGTATTACCCGTCCAGGTACGCAAAACCGAACGCGCAATCATTAGTTCTTCGTCCGTGCGAATGACTCGAACAGTTGCTCGGCACGTATCCGAGGAAATTACCGCCTCATTCTCCGAATTTCGGGGTTCATGCAGTTCCATGCCAAGGAATTCGAGTCCTTCACAAATGCGTGTGCGAATGGCGGGGCAGTTCTCCCCAATGCCTCCGGCGAAAACGAGCGTGTCCAATCCTCCCAACGCAGCGGCAAACGATCCAATCCATTTTTTCGCCTGATAACAGAACAGCGCCACGGCTTCCGCAGCCCGCAAATCGCTGGCTTCTTGCGCAAGCAAGTCACGCATGTCCGAGGTGGTTTCCGAAACGCCGAGCAATCCAGACTCGTGGTTGACCATTTTGTAAAATTGGGGCGTGGTCATTTTTTCGGTGCGCGCGAGATACGGCGCGAGGCCGGGATCTAAATCGCCGGAGCGGGTGCTCATCACCAATCCCGCCGTCGGCGTGAAGCCCATGCTGGTGTCAATACTCTGCCCTTCGCGCACAGCGGCCAGGCTCGCACCGTTGCCGAGATGCGCCAGGATCACACGCCCAGTCTTTGCCGCCGGGTCACCGAGGCGCGCGAGTTCTTCCATCAAATAGGCGTAGGACAAACCGTGGAAGCCGTAGCGTTGAATTCCCTTGGCATCGAAGCGGCGCGGAATTGGCAACAACTTCGCCACGCGCGGCATGGAGTGGTGAAATGCCGTGTCGAAGCACGCCACCTGCGGCAGTTGCGGATGACGCTGGCGGAAGGCTTCGATCAACTCGATCTCGCGCGGAAGATGTTCGGGGTCGTAGGGCCTGATGCGATGCAGTTCATCCAGCAACTCCTGAGTGACCAACTCGGGCGCGGTGTGTTGCATACCGTGGACGACGCGATGGCCCACGGCTTTGACCGACGGGAAATCGGGCTGGGCTTCGAGAAAATCCAGCAGGGACTTCGCCGCTGATTTGTGATCGGCGGCGGCCATTTTGCGACTGGTCGGCGGCATTCCCTTCGCGTCGCGAAACGTCAGATTCGTTCCGCTCAAACCAATGCGATCAACTTTTCCATCAAGTCCGCGCTGCAACGGTTCGCCGGCCTCGTAGAGCGCGAACTTGATGCTTGATGAGCCGCCATTGATTGTCAGGATTTGTGCGGAAGCGGTTTTCATCAAAGAGTATTTAGTAGGACAATCCGAACGCAGCCACTTTTTTCCAGGTTGATTTGTAGTCCGTGTGAAGAAGGCCAAGCCCCCTCATGCCTTGCGCGTTCTGGACAAACATCCGTGCCTTTCTGATATCGATCACCTGCCAGACTGGCGTCCGGGCAATGTCCGGAAACCAGATTGCGATCGGAATGCCTTTTTTCATGGGGTCGTTGGTTGGGAAGTCTGTTGAATAGTTTTCGTCATGGCCTGATACATCATCTCCTCGCTGAGGAAGGGCGTGCCAAACAGTTCGTAACCACTGCTGAGTTTTTCGTTCACTTTTCGCGCCAGTTCGTCATGGGTCGCGGCATCGGCGTGAAAAGGCACTGCGACGATTGTGTATTCGATTGGAGTTTTCATATTGGCTTGAGTCACGAGTTCTTTCCTTTTTTCGTGCCAACGGTCGCCAATTCAGTCGGCAGCGGCCAGCGATGACCTGGAGCCAGCAGTCCTTGAGTATTCTCCGGCCCCCAGGTGCCGGCGGCGTAATTGGGAAAATCGCTCGGTGCCGTGGCCTCCCACGCTTCGAGCACTGGCATCAACAGTTGCCAGGCCGCTTCCACTTGATCGGCGCGCATAAACAGCGTCGCGTCCTTCTTCATCACGTCCCACAAAAGTGTTTCATAGGCATCAGGCGAAGGCGCGGCAAAGCTCTCGCGATAACTAAACCGCATGTCCACCGGCCGCAATTGCATTTTTGGCCCCGGATATTTGGCCTGAAAGCCGAGCACGATACCTTCGACGGGCTGGATGGCTAGGATGAGCCGGGAGGGCAGCCATCCGAGGGAGGCTTCGGGTGGGAAGGACTGATGCGGCACCGCGCGGAATTGAATGGAAATTTCCGACGCATGGCGGGGCAGGCACTTGCCCGTGCGCAGATAAAACGGCACGTCCTGCCAGCGCCAGTTGTCTAGAAACAACTTCAACGCCGCGAATGTCTCCGTCTGGGAATCGGGTGCCACGCCCTCTTCTTCGCGGTAGCCGGGTACTTTTTTCCCAGCAACATTGCCTGAACCATACTGTCCGCGCACGGAGTATTGCGGAACCTCGTCGCGGTGAATCGGGCGCGCTGCGTGAAGCACATCCACTTTCTTGTTCCGGATCTCATCGGCTTGGAATGAGACCATCGGCTCCATCGCGACGAGGCAGAGCAGTTGCATCAGATGATTTTGCACCATGTCACGCAATGCTCCGGCGTGCTCGTAATAACCACCGCGATGCTCGACACCCACGGTTTCGGCGACGGTAATGGTCACATAGTCAATGTAGCGACGGTTCCAGAGCGGCTCGAAGACCGGATTGGCAAAACGAAAGGCCAGAATGTTCTGCACCGTTTCCTTGCCGAGATAATGGTCAATGCGGAAAATCTGGGACTCGTCAAAACTCGCGGCGAGAACGGTGCTTAAGGCGCGTGCCGATTCCAAGTCGTGGCCGATCGGTTTCTCAATTACGATCCGTGCCCATTCGCGATCCCGCGCCAGTCCGGCCTTGCCGAGATATTTTGGAATTTCGCCGAACATGCTCGGAGGCGTGGCCATGTAGAAGATGCGATGAGCTTTGGTTCCCCATTCCTTTTCCAGCTTTGCGCATTGTTTACCCAAAGCCGTATAAGTTTGCAGCTTCTTGAAATCGCCCTGCTGGTAATGGATGTGAGGTGCGAAGAGATTCCAGACGGAGGCCTTGGATTTTCCGAAACGGGAAAATTGGTTGACGCCGTCGTGCAATCGTCGCCGCAGCGCGTCATCGCCGAGCTTGATGCGGTCCACCGCGATGATCGCGAACTGTGCAGGCAGACTTCGATCCTGCGAGAGGTCGAACAAGGCCGGCACGAGTTTCCGCCAAGTCAGGTCACCGGCTCCGCCAAAAATGACGAACACAGTCGGTTCAAGTTGGTCATTTGTTTTCAGGCTGTTTGATCCTTCGTTCATGGAGATATTTTCATCATCGTTGCCAGAGGGTTCGTGAATCTTCCAGCGGGACGGCCACGCCTTCGTAATGCGGTAGCAATCGCGCCGTATAGTCCGTTGGCGGGCGGGCAGCCGACACAGTTGCGCTGTAAATGTAGCCGCCTGATTCGTCCGCCAGTGGGTGGAGGAGTGTCATCTCTTGTCGCACCAGACTGCCGCCATTGATTCCGTCGGCATAAAGCTCCACCCGCACCGCCTTCGGGTCGAGGCCATGGAGACAGACTTGAACCTCAAATATATGCTGCTCGTCCTTAGTCTCCATCTTCACCTGGCCGAAGTGTATCATGGCCCATTTCTGATCCAGACTGTGCCGCCAATCAACCATTTGTTTGCCGATGGCTCCTTTGTTGGCAGCACGCGATTGGCAGGATATTGCCGCCGGGAGATAATGTTGTTCAGTGTATTCGCGCACGGTGCGGTCCGCGGCGAAGTGCGGGGTCAACCGGGTCATGCTTTCACGCATCCGGCTGACCCAGGCAATGGGAATGCCTTTTTCGTTGCGCGTATAAAATTCAGGAATCACCTCGCGTTCGAGTCGCTCGTAGAGCGCCTCGGCTTCAGCCGCATCCCAGTCTGAATCGTTGCCATGCTCTTTGCCGTCGCCGAGTGCCCAGCCTAAATCTGAAACGTAGGCCTCAGCCCACCAGCCATCCAGTTCCGAAAGGTTTAAGCCACCATTGACCAGCACTTTCATGCCGCTCGTGCCGCACGCCTCCCACGGTCGCCTTGGTGTGTTGAGCCAGACATCCACGCCTTGCACCAGGCGTTCGGTTAAGTGCATATCATAATCACTTAGAAAAATCGCGTGCGGACGAACCTCCGGTCGGCGAATGAATTGAATCCATTCTTTGATCAGAGCCTGTCCTTCTGTGTCCGCCGGATGCGCCTTGCCTGCAATCATGAGTTGCACTGGACGCTGCGGATTGGATAAGAGTCGAAGCAGCCGCTCTGGGTCGTGCAGCAGCAGGTTCGGTCTTTTGTAAGTGGCGAAGCGCCGCGCAAAACCCAAGGTCAACACATCGGGATTGAATAAATGCTTGGCCTCCTCGACGGTCTCAGACGAGGCCCCGGCGGCAGCATAGTGCCAGGCCAGCCGCTCGCGCGCATACTCAACAAGGGACTTGCTGGAAGCGGTGCGGAATTGCCAGAGGCTGTCGTCAGTGATGCGACGAATACCCTGTTGCTCAAGATTTTCTTTCATTCCCAACCAACGGTCTTTGCCGCAAGCCTGGGTCCAAAGTTCGTCGGCAGCCGCCGAATCCCAAGTCGGGTGATGAACTCCATTGGTGACATGGCCGATGGGAACTTCCTCGACCGGCCAGTTCGCAAAAAGCGGCGAAAATAATTGCCGGCTAACCTGCCCATGCAAGCGACTCACGCCATTCGCCGAGCCGCTGCCATGAATGGCCAGATAAGCCATGTTGAAACTCTCCGATGCGTCGTACGGATTCTGGCGGCCCAAGGCCAATAAATCATGGAGTGTTATGCCAAGCTTTTCCGTCGCATAATGACCAAGATATTGCTCGATGACCGCCGGCGCATAACGATCAAAGCCCGCAGCCACTGCCGTATGGGTCGTGAAAAGATTTCCCGCCCGCGTGGCGGCCATCGCCACTTCAAATGGCTGCGCGTTCTCTTCCATAAAACTACGGGCGCGCTCTAAAACTGCAAAGGCCGCATGACCTTCATTCAAGTGACAGACATCCGGCTGGATGCCGAGTGCGGCAAGCAATCGCCAGCCGCCAATGCCCAGCAGCATTTCCTGCTTGAGGCGCAACTCCGGTCCGCCGCCGTATAACTCACTGGTAATTCCTCGATGCGCGGGAAAGTTCGCCGCGTCATTACTGTCCAGCAGATAAAGTTTCACCCGACCAACCTGGACCCGCCACGCGCGCAGCCAGACCGAATAACCGGGCAAGACTATCTCCAGTCGTAACCACTCGCCGTTCGGCTGTCGCAAAGGTGTAATCGGCAACTGCCCGGGGTCGTTATATGGATAAAGAGCTTGTTGCGCGCCGTCCTTGTCAATGACCTGACGAAAATAGCCTTGTTGGTAAAGCAGTCCCACGCCGACCACCGGCACGCCCAGATCGCTGGCGGCTTTGAGTTGATCGCCGGCCACGTTGCCCAGACCGCCGGAGTAAATCGGCAGAGCCTCGCTCAACATATATTCCATGCTGAAATACGCGACACACTTCAACGGCGACTGCGGATGGTTTTTCTGAAACCACGCGGGAGACTCAGCCGACTGACGCCTGGATTGCAGCAGTCCATCAATGTTTTTGCGAAAGGTTGAATCAGCTAGCACCCGCTTGAGTTTGTCCTTGGAAACAGTTTGTAAGACCACCCATGGATTTTGCGTGAACTCCCACAGCGCGGGATCAAGCTGCCGCCACACTTCGTCGGTGGCATGGTTCCACGACCAGTGCAAATCCAAAGCCAGTTCCGCCAAGGAATCGAAGCCTTCGGTATCCTCATATGGAGAGTTATAGTTCGGTTTGCCGACCGGTGTTTGTTCGCTCATGAATTTTTGTTTTTTAGACCTTAACTTTGCACACATCAGTTTGGATCGCCCTCGTTCCGCCACACCGCTACCGCTTCCTGAACCGTCATCTGATGCGGTTTCATTGGCGCGCAATATCTATCCGTGATGGGTTCCGTCCCCAAAGCATCACTGACAATCTTTTGGGCTTGCTCCAAGATCCGCCGTCCGGCTGAAAACTCGGATGCGAAATCCGGCCCATGTGCCAGAGCTGTAGAAAAATTCGTCCGCCCACCTGATGCACGGCCTCGGTTACACGCTGCCAACCCGTGACCTGTTCAGCGGCGTAGATGCCGGGTGAATTGGGACAGCCAGTGCCCTGCTGGGAAATCGCGGTGGCTTCGTTGATGATCAGTCCCGCCGCCGCGCGCTGGGCGTAATACTCCGCCATCAACGGCCTCGGCACGCGTCCCGTCCCCGCGCGCGTCCGCGTGAGCGGAGGCATGACGATGCGGCTTGGCGCCTCAATCGCGCCCAGACGAACGGGATTAAATAAATCGGGTGTATCCATAATTTTGCAATGCAGAAATTGTCTCTTTTACACACTGCAAACAATGGGGTGAACACCCCATCGCAAAATCCCGGCACCGGCCTAAAATGTCAGTTGGAATAAAAGTAAAAGTGAAAGAACCAACATTATGACGAAGAACAATTGCATGGTGGCTGTTTTCAAGTTACATACCGAAGCCGAAGCCGCCATCAACGAACTGAACAAGTCCGGCTTTGACATGAAAAAACTCTCCATCATCGGACGTGACTATCACACCGATGAACATGTGGTGGGCTATTACAACGCCGGCGACCGCATGAAATACTGGGGAAAATTGGGCGCGTTCTGGGGCGGTTTTTGGGGCTTGTTGTTTGGCTCGGCCTTCTTGCTTATTCCCGGTGTCGGACCATTGCTTTTCGCGGGACCCATTGTCAGTTATATTGTCGGCGCGCTGGAAGGCGCGGTGGTGGTGGGCGGTTTGAGCGCGCTGGGTGCCGGGCTTTACAGCATGGGCATTCCCCAGAACAGCATCATCCAATACGAGACGGCGGTCAAAAGCGGCAAGTATGTTTTGATCGCCCACGGTTCGGATATGGAAACGATCCACGCCCGGGAAATCCTCAAAAACACCAATCCCGAAGCATTGGCTGACCATCAACCGAAACGCATCAGCAATGGGGCGTCGGTGATGACGGCATAATTTAAGTCGCCAAACGTGGATATAATCTAGCTCCAACCAAGACCAGAACTGTCGTGGTCACCAGAATAACCACCCCCATGAAATAAATTCCGGCTTTTAAGCTGCCGCCGTAGGAACGCGCCATTTGATCATCACGACTTTCACGGCGTCGTTAACTACAAGGCATGAGACCATGGCACAGGTGAAAATCGCGAGCGTCTGCGCCCAAGGCAATGGCATGAGTCCCGGAAGACCCATACAGGTAAGAACGGTCCCGACGAGCACTTCCGCCAGGACGGCTGCCATGACGGCCTTGCTGGGCATCGTCGCCCAAAACCAGCGGCGCTCCCGCGCGGACACGATGGAAAACGCGGCAAAATAAAGCAGCGTCAGGAAACTGTACGTATAGAGGGAACCGTCGCTCGTTGCCAAGCCGTAACGTGACCAGCCGATCCACAAGACGAGAAGTGCCTCGGCGACCATCAAGGCACCCAACACCACTGAGACGGTGATAAGAGGGCCGATGTTCCACGTCTCCGGTTTCCTGGACGCTCGAACGCGGTCGGTGGCCAGGGAGATTTTCGCGAAGTCCGTTATGAAGACCAGCAGCAGCATTGCAAAAGCGGACATGACGAACTTGCCGGTCGCCACGAACGCAATAGCCACGAAGGCCGTCTTCAGAATCGTCCGGCTGATCTTGTTGATGATGTAGGTCAGGATGCGTTGGTAAATTGTCCGCCCCTGCTCAACCAACGCCACGATGTTCGTTAGTCCTGGTTCGGTGAGGACGACACTCGCGGCACCCTTGGCTACATCGGTCGCGGTGCTGACGGCGATGCCGACTTCGGCCTGGCGCAGCGCGGGCG
>OCZU010000453.1_pt1 | contig 28627 bp, 23 predicted proteins | sample 1539001 | NCBI WGS metagenome assembly OCZU01 (sample SAMEA3539306, study PRJEB22396) | soil metagenome | biome: tundra; feature: field; material: soil | place: USA | collected 2010-05 | depth 0.15 m | reverse complement strand
GGATGACCTCCCAGTTCACCCGCTGATTATAACTTGGGAGTTAACCAAAGATACGCGGCAGCAATGGCGAAGCTACAACGCGGGCACTGGTTCGCCGGGGCACCCGTTCACGACAAGGTCCTGGACCTGACCACTGGCACGAGTTCCTGCAGTCCCTGGAACGCGCCGGGTTCCGGGGATCGAAGATGGTCTCCAGTGACAACGCGCTGCTGTTCTCCTATGCCTTGTGGCTGCTTGGCCGGGTCGATTACCACGTTCGGCTGGACCGGCTGCGGGAGATGATCGCCCGGTGGTTCTTCATGGCCCACACCACCGGCCGGTACACCGGTGCTTTCGAGTCGCGTTTCGAACAGGACGCCGCGCGCCTGGGTGACCTCAGGCCCGGCGACGCCGACGGCTACATCAGGGTCCTGTCGAAGATCGTCGATGACACGCTCACTGCCGACTACTGGTCGATCACGCTGCCGAACGAGCTGGCCACCTCTGCGGCGAAGTCCCCCGCCCTGCTGGCCTACATCGCGGCCCTGAACATCCTCGATGCCGACGCGCTGCTGTCCACCGGGAAGGTCCGCGCCAGGCTGGACCCAGCGATCACGGCGAAGAAGGGCATCGAACGGCACCACGTCTTCCCGAGGGCCTACCTGCGGTCCTACCTGAAGATCACGGATAACAAGGAGATCAACCAGATCGCGAACATGGCCCTGGTCGAGTGGGCTGACAACATCGCGATCTCCGACGATGCCCCCAGCGCGTACTGGCCCGCTCAGCTGGCTGCAAAGAAGCTCCCTGCCGACATGCTCGCCCGTCAGCAGTACTGGCACGCCCTGCCCGATTCCTGGGAGCACATGGACTACCCAGTCTTTCTCGCCGCCCGCCGCCGGCTCATGGGCCAGGTGGTCAGCGATGCCTACGCCAAGCTCAACGAGCACGGCTACACCCCTGTCTACCCGGAGGCAGGACAGCCTCCGGGCGGGCAGCCAGGCGCCGCCCGCCCGTGGGCACACCACGGAGTGCGCCTAGTAGACCTGATCTCAGCAGACCTGCTCCCCGCCGGCACGACGCTGCTGCTTCCGGCACAAAGCGGGAGCGAGGATGTCGCGACCGTTCTGCCCGACGGGAAGATAGCCTTCGCCGACGAGATCTACAGCAGCCCCTCAGCAGCAAGCAGCGCCGCCTCCGGCGCGTCGACCAACGGGTGGACGTTCTGGACAGCAGACACACCCGACGGCCGATTCTCACTCGCCGCGATCCGCGACGAATACCTGTCCCGCAGCCAGTAACCCGCAACCTTCCGGAAGTAGCCCCGTGCCAGACTCGGCGGCGATCACCTGGACCTCAGGGCGCTGCGGCTGACGGCGATACCACATGCGCTGGTCCCTTGACCCGCCAGGCCGATCCGCGAGTTTCGGTCACAAGATCCCAGAACGATCCGGCGGCAGACCTAATGCCCGGCCCGCCGATGCCCCAACCTGGGAAAACGTCGGCGGCACTCCTGATCGGTGCTCAGGCGGTGAGTGCCTCGGTGTAGTCGATGAACGTTGTCGTGGCCTGGCCGAAGTCAGCGACGAGGCGCAGGTGCCCACCGATCGCGGTGACGTAGGCAGCGATGGATTCGACCTGCATCCGCTCGACGTCGCCGTGTTCCATCTTGGACACGCGGGCCTGGCTGACGCCCATCGACCGGGCGATCTGAGCCCGGGTCAGGCCGCGCTGCTTGAGCATCTGCACGAGGTGGTAGCCGACATCGCGGGCATTGCGGGCTTCGCGGGCCGCGGCGCGGCGGGCCAGATCGTCGATGCCGGGGTCATCGCGACGCCGCTCATCCACGGTGGTATCCCAGCGGCAGTGCCTGGTCATTCGATCTCCTCGGGCGGTGTGGCGAGAAAGCGGGCGTAACGATCCTCGGCGATCTTGATGGCGTCCCGGTCCTTGCTGGTGGCCAGTGCGGAATTCGTTCTTCTCATCCGCCTGGCGCAACACGCAAGTTGCCGAACTCGTCGACTCGCGCCGTGAAGCCGACAGACAGCGGAACGGTCGCTCCGTACTCCTCGATAATCGCCGGGCCGATCAGCACATCACCGACGGCAAGGTCGGGCCGCCAGTACACGTTCGTCTCGACGTAACCGGCGGTCCGGTCGAAGCAGACCAGGCGACTGCCGGTCTTCGCCCGGACCGGATCCCCATCGCCGGGCGCTAGCCTGGGTAGCCGCGGGCGGGGGATCGGCCCGACGCCGGTGACCCGGAGGTTCACCCACTCGACGTGCTGCCTGGAGTCGCCGCGGAAGTCATAACCGTAGAGCGCTCGGTGCGCGCCGTGAAAGGCACCGGCGACAGCATCCGTCAGCGCCGCGTCCGCCGGCCCGTCCGGCACGGGCACCCGTACCTCGAACGCCTGCCCGAAGTACCGCAGGTCCGCCGTCCGGACCAGTCGCTGAGCATCCGGCCCGAAGCCCTGGCTCGCCAGGCCGAGCCGAGCTTGCCGTTCCAGATCAGCGAAGATCCCCGCCGTCGCCCCGTGATCGAGGTCGTCGTGCCGCCGGACAGCGGTCCGCACATAGTCGTTGCGGATGTCGACGGTCAGCAGGCCGAAGGCCGACACGTTGCCCGGATTCGGCGGCACCAGCACGCTGCCCAGCCCCAGGATGCCGGTCAGCGCGCACAACAGCAGTGACCCCGACCCGCCGAACGTGACCAGCGTGAAGTCACGGAGGTCGAGCCCGCGCTGCACGGTGATCTGCCGGACGGCATTGGCCTGGTTCCAGGCCGAGACCTCCAGGATGCCGGTCGCGCACGCCACGTCGGTCAGGCCAAGCCGGCCGGCGAGTTCGGCCAGCCCGGCACGGGCGGGACCGGCATCGAGCGGGACCTCGCCGCCGAGCAGATGCGCCGGGATCCGGCCAAGGACCAGGTGAGCGTCGGTGACTGTCACATCATTGCCATTTTTGGCATAACACATAGGCCCGGGGTCGGCCCCGGCAGACCGCGGGCCGACCTTGAGCGCGCCCTCCGGCGAAACCCAGGCGATCGACCCGCCGCCGGCACCGACCGTGACCACGTCGACCATCGGGATCAGCGCCGGGTACCTGCCCACGCTGCCCTCGGTGGTCAGCGCGGGCTCGCCGTCGATCACCACGGCCACGTCAGTCGACGTGCCGCCACCGTCGCAGGTCAGCACCATGCTGACACCGGCAGTCCGGGCAATCAGCGCCGCCCCGAGCGCCCCGGCGGCCGGGCCGCTCAGCACGGTCGTGATCGGCTGGTCGACCACCTCGTCAGCCGACAGCACGCCGCCGTTGGACTTCATCACGTAGAACGGCGGCCGGTGGCCAGATCGCCCCGCGGTCTGGCCGCCGGCCGCCTCGCGGCCCGAGTCGTCACCGCCGCTCCCGACGGCGCCGCGACCCGTGAGCTGGTCCAGGCGCGTGCTGATCGACCGCAGGTAGCTGGCGACCACGGGCTTGACCGCCGCGTCAAGCAGCGTGGTCATCGACCGCTCGTACTCCCGGTACTCCCGCAGTACGTCGGACGACAGCGAGTACGACGCCAACGGATGCTCGGTTGCCAGCACCGCTGCCATTCGTTGCTCATGATCGGGGTTAGCGTAAGAGTGCAGGAAACAGACGCCGAGCGTGTCGATGCCGCGGTCGCGGAACCAGCGGGCCACCGCCGCCGCGCCGGCGGTGTCGAACGGGCGCAGTTCCGCCCCGGTGTGGTCAAGGCGCCCGGCCACGGTCTTGACCAGGTCGGCGGGAACGATCCGGTCCGGCTTGACCCAAAAGTAAGAGTTGCCGTATCCGTCGGGCACGGACTGACGGGCGATCTCCAGGATGAACTCGAAGCCCTCGGTCGTGATCAGTCCGAGCCGGCCGACCTTGCCCTCAAGCAGCTTGTTGGTCGCGATCGTGGTGCCGTGGCTTACCGCCGCCAGATCGGCGGCGTCCGCGCCGACCAGGCCGAGTACCTTGGTCAGCCCGGTGATGAAGCCCTCCGCCGGGTCTGCGGGCGTGGTCGGCGTCTTGGTGACCGTCAGCTCGCCAGTGCGCTCGTTGTAAGCCACCACGTCGGTGAACGTCCCGCCGGTGTCGATCCCGATCCGCAGATATCCCGTCATGCCAACTCCCGCCGTTGCGCGCCCGCCGTTCCGCGCCCGCCGGGACGGCCTGAGGCGGCGCGTCATCCTAACGAGGCTGGCCGGCGGCCCTCCGGCCGAGCGCCACCCCGACGATCACGCCGGCCAAGGCGATCGCGCCGCCAGCCAGGACCGCAGCCAGGAAGCCGAGCGGCGCACCTGAGCGGGTCCCGGCCCGAGCTGGCGCGACGAAAACTCCCGGCTCCGGCCGACTCACCCCCGCCGCTCCGGCCTGCGCCGCGCCCGGCAGGCCAGGCCCGGTCAGCCCGGCGACCGAGTCCGCCGACGGGCTGGCGGACTCTGGCACACCGGTCAGCAGTTGATCGACTGAGCCGAAGAACTGCTCGGCCATCCGCTTCGCGACACCAGCCAGCATTCGCTGCCCGACGCCGGCGATCACCCCGCCGACGACGGCGTCGGCGTCGTAACTGAGCCAGGTGGACCCGTCATCTGCCGCCGCCAGCCGCACGCGCACGTCTGTGCTGATCGTGCCCGGTCCGCCAGTCCCCGAGGCTCTGAGCGTGAACGACCCTGGCGGCTGCTGGTCGGCCAGGCAGACCTCGCCGGTGTAGGTACCGCGAACTGCCGCCATCCCGGTCGTGATCGTCAGCCGGTACGAGTCGGGCCCGATCGTCTCCAGCCGCTCGCAGCCCGGGATCGTCCTGACTAGCACGGCCGGGTCGTTGAGCGCCGTCCAGACCGCCTCGACCGGCGCGTTCAGCGCGGCACCGCCAGTGACCTTCATGGTGGCTTCTCCTTCGAGTGCATCGGCAGATCCCGTGCAGCCGCCGACCTGGCGCTCCTGCGTGGTGATCTCAAGGGTAGGCCGAGCGCGGCTCCGACGTGCCTGTCCGGTCCTACCAGGCCACCCGTCGCCTGGCCATCGGTCCGGCCGCTGGCGTAATAGTCGCCGCTGCAGTTGCGGGGTTTGTCTCTGCAAAAGCAGTCTTGCACAATGCACTTTCATGGGAAATTCCCCGTGCACGTGCACGTGCAGCTGCACGGGGAGTCAGCACAGAAATGCGTAACCAGATAAAAATGATCGCAATCAGCTCATCCGAACGACCACGATGGCTCACTTGACCTGGGCATAGTTTCGCGCGGTAATCTAGAAATCTTCAGTCACGAAGGGTAATCAAGAGATTACAAAAATCTCGTACTGATGAAATATCGGCATTGTGGTAGCGCGCTCGCAGATTCGGGCGCCAACATGTCAGTTGACGGTCGTTGCACGACCTATTCTCGCCGCACCGACACTGAGATCGCAAAACGGTAACTCCCCAGTCGGGACAGCCGCCATAGCCAGCCGCTTACCTGGAAGGAAGTCGCATCGTGATTCCACGACGAGCAGCGCCGGACCGGACTGCCGCTGGAGATTCAGCCAGCGAAGCACCAGTCCGCCGGTCCGGCCGACCGGACACCCCCGCGCGATGACATCGCCGAGCCTCCCGCTGACCGCATGCCAGTCCAGCCAGGGCGGCCGCAGGTGCGGCCGCGTCCCGCGCTTCCAGGCCCAATTAGAAGCCGAAGCCCAGCCCTGGCAGGTCCGCCGGAGTGCAGACGCCTGCGCCGATCACCTCGGCGACGTTGTCCAGGCGCTCACCGACTGGGCGCGTGATCACGATCTGACCACCGGACAGGTCACCGTGCTCGCCGTCGACCCCGTAGCCGGCGCTCGTCAGGCTGCCTGTCCCAGCACGCTGAGCCTTACTGGATTCGCTTTCAGCACCATCCCGCTCGGGCCGGGATGACGCGAGCCACGAGCGAGCTGTTCGCGTCACCAGCAGCCTTCCTGGCGGTTGCCTGACGATGGCGGGCCTGGTCACCGCTCGGCCGTCAGGTGCTCTTGTCCTCCAGCGCGCGAGCCAGCGCCAAAGCCAGATTGCCGGCGCCGAAGTGCGCGCTCGCCCGTGATAGATGCAGTGCCTGTTCCTCGATCGGCACCGCGTCGGGGAAGTTCAGCAGGTCATTGCCCTTGCGATAGTGGTCGAGCGCGGCGTTAAAAGCCTTCTCGGCATCCATAACTCATCCCTTCGTTGGTTTCAGGCGCAGGCGAGACCACAGGCTGGGGCGCCGACCGTGGCCGGCCATGTCACTGCCCGTGAGTAGCCTGCCAGGTTCCGGTTCAGGGGAGAAGACCGGCCCGCGAGCGCCTGCCAGGTTCCCGACCAGCGGAGGAGACCGGCGCCTAAGGTCCTGCCAGGTTCTCGAGCAGGGGAAGATTGTGTGATGGGATCGATGCCAGGCGGCCCGGCCGCGGACCGGCCCAGGGAGTGGCTTGCTCTGCCTGGCGGCCGGATCCGGCACGTCGTCTCGGTCCCTGGCGAAGGCGGCACGGCCGAGTTGCTGGCACACGCTGTCTGGCTGGCCCGGCTGCTGCCTACCTGCAGGTGCGGCCGGCCGCGGCTTGGCTCCGGCCGGAGTTGCGGCAGCGCGGAATGCGTTTCCTTGCTGCGCGACCAAACCGGCGACGGCTAGTCAACCGGCCGGCTGAAGGATCCCGGGTGGGAGCGCAGTACCCGGCGACGCGACGCGGCTGACAGGTCCCCGAGGTCCGGCTGGCAGGCCTCCGATCGGCTAGACATAGTTGTACCGGTAATGGAGTATTGAGTCATAAGTGTGACCGTTGCGAGGATAGAGACACATGCGATATTCGAGTTTGATGCGCGGAGCTGCCATTTCTGTACCGGTCTTGCTCGCCGCGCTGACTACTACTGCCCAAGCGCAGACAACGTCTGCCGGGCAGCCGGCCCGCAGCGTCGGGCAGGCTCGGCCGCTGTCGACGAAGGTCACCGACAAGGTGATCGTCGTGTTCAAGAACCAGCTCGCCAGCATCCCTGACACAGCACGCGACTCAGCGCGGCGGACAGCCGATGTGATGTCGCTGCAGCGCGCAGTCCGGTCCGAACTCGTCGCGACGCACGCGCGCGACATAAAGAGCTTCTCGCTAATCAACGCGGTCGCCGCTACCGTCTCGCCCGCAGAGGCAAGGCACCTGAGCATCAATCCGGTCGTGGCAGAGGTGGTCAAGGACCTGCCGATCCCGGTCGCCACCGCATCCCCGGTGATCAGTAAGGCCACCCCGGCAGCGGGCCTGACGCCGCTCCCGAACGCCTGTCCGCCTAAGGGCAAGGTCCAGATCGACCCAGAGGCGATCGTGAACATCCACGCCGCGACCAAATCAGGCATGGGCCCGTCAGCCCACGCCCTGGGCTACACCGGCGCTGGCGTGAAAGTGGCGTTCATCGCTGATGGTGTCGACCCGAACAATCCCGACTTCATCCGCGCCAACGGCAAGCACGTCTTCATCGACAACCAGGACTTCAGCGGCACGGGCACCAACGCTCCGACTGTCGGCGGCGAGGCATTCCTGGATTCCAGCTCGATCGCCGCTCAGGGGCGGCTGGTCTACAACGTTGCGGGCTACGGCGTCGGGCTCTCCACGCCGTGCCTGATCCGGATACTCGGGGTGGCGCCGGGCGCCAGCCTGGTCGGGCTCAATGTGTTCGGCTCATCCAACGTGGCTTTCAACTCCGTATTCCTTGAGGCCGTCAACTACGCGGTGACGGTCGACCACGTGAACGTCCTCAACGAGTCGTTCGGCAGCAACATGTTCCCTGACGTTGCCAGCCTGGACCTGACCGAGATGGCGGACAACGCGGCCGTCAAGGCCGGCGTGACCGTGACCGTGTCGAGCGGCGATGCCGGTGTGACCAACACCATGGGCTCGCCAGGTACCGACCCGAAGGTGCTCTCAGCCGGTGCGACGACCACGCTGCGGGCCTACGCCCAGACCGGAATCGCCGGCATCACGCTCCCTGGCGTAAAAGGCTGGATCGATAACAACATCAGCGGGCTCAGCTCGGCCGGCTTCGCCCAGAACGGCGCCACCGTCGACGTCGTCGCGCCAGGCGACCTGAACTGGGCGCTGTGCACGCCCGATCCTGCGAGGTTCGCGGCCTGCACCAATTTCTCTGGGGCACCGGCTTCGGTCGAACTGACAGGCGGGACCAGCGAGTCGGCACCACTGACCGCCGGCGTTGCCGCGCTGGTGATCCAGGCCTACGCCAAGACCCATCATGGCCATGACCCGTCCCCCGCCGTGGTCAAGCGGATCATCGTTTCCACCGCACAGAACGTCGACGCTCCTGGCGACCAGCAGGGCGCGGGCATGATCGACGCGTATCAGGCAGTGCTCGCCGCCGCCTCGTACCACGGGAGCACCAAGGCGCCGTCCGGGCATGCGGTACTCGACAGCGCTACCCAGCTCAACGCCGTGGCGCAGCCAGGCACCAGCGAGCACTTCGCTGAGACGCTCACCAACGACGGCGCGGGCAGCGTGCACATCGGCCTGTCCAGCCGCACTCTCGGGCCGTACCACGCGGTCTCGACCAGGTCGCTGACGCTTACCGCCACGCAAGGCTTCGGTCAGACGGTCACTTTCAACGTAGCCAAGGGCCAGGCCCGGCTGAACGTCTCTGTCGCTCTGGTCGGGGTGGTCGACCTCACCCTGTTCGCGCCCAACGGCGATATGGCCGAGTTCAACTTGCCGCAGGGCGTCGGCAACTATGGCAACGCCGAGGTAGCCGATCCAGCGGCCGGAAAGTGGACTGCGTTCGTCGCGACGTCGTCCGCCGCGCCGTCGGTCGCCGCCAAGTTCCAGGCGAGCACTGCCACGTGGCAGCAGTTCGGGAGCCTGTCGCGGAGTTCGGTAACGCTGGCGGCCGGAGCATCTGCGACCTTCACGCTCACGGTCTCCACACCGGCCCAGGCCGGCGATGTGGCCGGGTCTGTGATCCTGCGCAGCTCAGCCACAAGCCCGGCATTCGCCTCGGTGACCTCCGTCCCGGTGACGCTGCGCTCGCTGGTGCCGACCCCGGCTCCGTCGACGACCTTCACCGGCATCCTGACCGGCGGCAACGGCCGTGGCTCCAACACCGGGCAGACCGTTTACTACCAGCTGGCCGTGCCCTCCGGGCTCAAGGCCCTGAACGTTCAGGTGAGCACGGGCAATGCCAGTAACACGCTGCTGGCGGTGCTGGTCGACCCGGCCGGTAAGGCGGCTTCCACCGCCACCAACGGGTTGCTGGTGACAACATCGTCCGGGAATAACCAGCTCGAACCCGAGGTCGGCACTGCGCTGCACGTCCTCAGGCCGACGCCAGGGATATGGACGCTGGTGGTGGACTTCTTTGGCACCGTGTCAGGAACTGCGGTTGCCCAGCCGTTCAGGGTCACGATCAACGACACGCCGGTCGCGGTGTCGGAGCACGGCCTGCCCGGCTCGACCAGCACCAAGCTGGCCGCGGGCAAGCCGGTCACCGTCGACCTGCGGGTCACCAACACCGGCAGGGCGCCCGAGGCATACTTCGTCGATGCGCGACTGCACACTCAGGTCACGTCTCTGCTCGCGGCGCAGACCGCCTCAAGCCTGACGCTGCCCAACCTGGCCGGTGTCGTGCCCGAGTTCCTCGTTCCGTCCCACACGACAGCGCTGAAGGCGACGGTCACCTCGACGGCCCCGCTCTTCTTCGACTTCTCCTGGCCGTTCGGCGACCCGGACCTGATCTCGTCGTCCGGCAAGACCGCCACCGGCTCCTTCTCGGCCTCGGATCTACCAGTCGGCGACTGGACGGTCACGCCGTTCCTGGTCGGTCCGACCGGTAAGAATGCGGCAAAGTCCAGGCAGGCCACCGTGTCGATGACGGCGACAAGCGCCGCCTTCGACCCGACGGTCAGCTCTGCGGCCGGAGACCTGTGGCTCGGGAGCGTCAACGCGTCGGCAGGATTCACGCCGTATGTCGTCAACCCCGGCCAGACCATCACGATCCCCGTCACCATCACGCCGCAGGGCGCACCAGGCAGCACGGTCAGCGGAACTCTCTACCTGAGCGACTCCTCGTTCGTTCCAGGTGCAGTGACCTACAACGGGCTGACCGGCAACTTCCCCGAGGGCAGCGACGTAGCCGCCTTCAGCTACAGCTACACGATCAAGTAGGCGGCCGGCCCGACGACAGACCCTTCGTCGGGCCGCAACCGGTTCGTAACGGCGTCAGGCGGCGGCATGCGCGCCCCGCCTGACGCCGTACCTATCGGCACGCGCCCCGCCTGACGCCGTACCTATCGGCACGCGCTCATGATCGTGGTGATTCGATGTTGTTCCCGTAACCCCTATTCACCATGATCACGGAAGCGAGCCCGCGCGGCCGGACCATCAAGGAAGCGAGCCCGTGCGGCCGGTCCCTGGCCGGCTGCGGCAAGGTCCGACAGGCAATCTCGCGATATATCTTGCGCGTACGCGATCGCGATGTATCTTGATATCGATCGGGTATGGCCGGACGGCTCACAAGGGTGGAGCGGACCATGATGCTGGAGCGGTTTACCGACCCCGCGCGGCGGGTCGTGGCCCTGGCTCAGGAAGAGGCCAGGATGCTGAATCACACCCGCGTCGGTACCGAGCACATCCTGCTCGGCCTCCTGGTCGAAGGCGACGGGACAGCCGCCGAAGCACTGGAGTCGCTCGGACTCAGCCTTCAGGCCGTGCGCCAGCAGGTGGAGGAACTGACCGGCCGGGGCCAGCATCCGCCGTCCGGGTACATTCCGTACGCACCGCAGGCGAAGAAGGTGCTGGACCGGGCGCGGCGTGAGGCGCTGCAACTCGGTCACCACCACATCGGCGTCGAGCACATCCTGCTTGGCCTGACCCGCGAAAGCCAGAGCCCTGCCGCACAGGTGCTTGCCCAGCTCGGCGCAGACCTGAACCGGATCCACTACCAGGTGATCCAGTTGCTGGCCGGCGCCTGCGACGGGGAACCGGGTACAGCTGGCGCCGTGCCGCTCGGCGATCCGGCCGTTGCGGAGGAACGCAGGCTACTGACCGAGGTCCTCGGCCGGTTCGACTCCGTCGACTCCCGTCTGTCGGCGGTCGAGCAGCGGGTAGGCACCGGTCCGGACGTCGGCGACCTCGATCAGCAGATCGCCCATATCCGTCGTGGCAAGGAATCCGCCATCGGCGCCGAGGACTACGAGGCCGCGGCGGCGCTACGGGACAGGGAGCGGCAGTTGCTCGCCGAGAAGGTCTCCCGCCAGCGAGAGTGGGCCACCGCGCAGCTGGATCTTCCTTCGCTGGCCGACGGGCTCTTCCGGCTGAGCGAGGAGGTCGAGCGGCTGCGCCGGCTGCTCCGCCAGCAGGGCATCGAACCGCGCGATGGTGCCGCCTAGCCAGCCGTGCCCGAGATCAGCTGTACCCGAGGTCGGCCGTGCCTGGCATCAGCCGTGCCCTAGATCAGCTGGCGCCGCTACCAGTGCCGCTGGCTAAGCAGGGGGTCGATGCCGATGCCCCTGAGCGCCGACGCCGCCGGGGACGTCGGCGCCAACGACGTATCGCCGAGACCACCGCTGGAGTTGAACCACAGCCACATCCTGATCCCGAGCTGGGTCAGGACGGCGGGAACGGCGCTCAGCCACGCGACCGCCGCGTCGGCGTTGTCACGGTCCTTATGAAAGCCGGTCTCGCAAATACCCAGAGGCTTGCCAACGCCGATCTGCTCGCGGGCCAGCCAGGCCTGGAACGGCTGGTACGTACCCAGCGGGCCGCCCTTGCTCAACGTCGGGTCGTACGGGTCGTAGCAGATCCAGTCGACATAGGCATCGCCCGGATAGCACGCGGCGACGGCCGGTGTCCGGTTGCCGCCGGTTGGGCACCAGATCCAGAGCGCTTCGGGCGCGATCGGCTTCACTATCTGCCGGATCCGGCGGAACGCTGCCGGGTAGTGCCACAGCGGTCCCGATGCCGCGATCCGGGCCGCGCCGTCCATCTCGTTGTCATAGCCGACCCAGATCGGGCCCACCGAGGCCAGCCGCCGTGCCTGCGCGGCGATGACGGCGTCGTATCTTCCGGCTGCCACATCCGCCCAGGTCGCCGTCTTCCCGGTCGAGCGCAGTCTCGACGACCAGCAGACCGACAGCCACCGGCCCTCCGCGATCAGCGCCCGATCGGACGCGTTCGGCCACACGCTGTCCAGGGCCTCGTATCGCATGACGACGTCGAGCTTGCGGCCCGCCATCGCCTCGTAAGCGTCCGGACGGGCATTGCCGCCGCCAGGGTAGGCACCGAACCACGAGCCAGCCGGAGGGAGCAGCATCGCCGCGAGAGCGCCCGGCGGCATTGGCTCGACCGGGGGCGCTGGCCGGAGCGACAGTCCTGACCGGGTAGAAACTGACCGGGTAGAAACTGACCGCAAGGTTGCGGCCTCAGCGGGAGTTCCGCGGAGGTACCCCGCACCGGCAGTTCCGGCCACAACGCCGCCCAGGCCGGCGAGGAGCGCGCGGCGGGACGGGTTAAAGGCAGCATCCATGAACCCATACCTTGCCATAGAGCCGCACGATTCAGTGGCGTTTCGGCAGTAACCGCAGGCACTCGCGTCCCAGATCTCGCCTGCGAACCCGCCCCGCCGACCAGTCCATGATCTGGTAATGCCGGCGCCGGAAGACGCTCTTTCTTGTCCGTTTTCCCGGCTTTACCTAACCTGACCTGGGGCTCGTCCCACTGCGCCCAGGTGGCACGGCGCTTACTCGCCGGCCCGTTCTGAGGCAATCACGGGCACATCTCGGCTCGGTCACGCCGTGGTAAATGACAGCAGTGTCACCGGGCAATTCGTTGCACAGCCAGGGTGTGCGGCTAGCCGGCGTGCTGGCGGCGCAGCTCGAAGAGGTCGGACGGCGAGATCGGCATGGCGGTGATCGGGAAACCCTCGGCGTCCTCTATCGCCGCCGCGAGCACCGCGGAGCCGGCGATCACCCCGGCCTCCCCGGCGCCCTTGATCCCCAGCGGGTTCAACGGCGACGGAGTCTCCAGGTGGTCGATCTCGATCCGCTGCGGAACCTCACTGACGTAGGGCATCAGGAAGTCCATGAACGAGGCGTTCTGCAGCTGCCCGGCCTCGTCGTAAACCATCCGCTCGTACAGCGCACCTGCCACGCCCTGCGCGACCCCGCCGTGGATCTGCCCTTCGACGATCCGCGGGTTGATCAGCCGACCGCAGTCGTGCACCACGCAGTAGCGCAGGATACGGATCTCGGCGGTCGCCGGATCGGTCTCGACGATCACCGCGTGCATGCCGCTGGCGAAGGTGGAACGGACCGGCGAGAAGAACTCCCGGCCCTCGATCCCCGGCTCATCTCCCGGCGCGACCGGCGGCTTGGCGATATCGCCGCCCGCGAACTGGGTCGCCGCCCCGGCCGCCTCGTCGAAGGCATACCGCAGCGGATTGGACAGCACGGCGACGGTACCGAGCCCGATCCCTGAGTCCGGGTCGCCCTTGATCCTGACGACGCCGTCGACGATCTCCAGATCATCCGGCGACGCCTCAAGCGCAACGGCGGCGACCCGGATCGCCTTGGCCCGCGCGGACCATGCCGCCAGCGCGACCGCCGATCCGCTCATCACCGCCGCGCGGGAGGCGAATGTCCCGACCGCATAGCCAAACCTTCGGGTATCGCCGGTGACCACCTCAACGTCGCCGATCGGCACCCCAAGCTCGTCGGCCACGATCTGGGCGAACACGGTCTGATGACCCTGGCCCTGGCTGGTCAGCCCGGTGGCCACCTTAACCTTGCCCGAGGTCTCGACAACTACGTGCGCGCCCTCGTACGGCCCGACCCCGGTGCCCTCCACATAGCAGGCAAGCCCGATCCCGAGGCGCCGCCCCTCCGACCGCGCGGCGGCCTGGACGTCGGCGAAAGTATCCCAGCCGATCAGCGCCTTCAGCTTGGCCAGCGACGCCGGATAGTCGCCGGAGTCGTAGATCAGCGGGCGGCCGTCCTGGAAGATCAGCCCGTGGTCGTACGGCATCTCCTGCGGTGTGATGAAGTTGCGCTCGCGTATCACCGCCCGGTCTAGCCCGAGCGCGGTCGCAACGGCATCCATCGTCCGCTCCATCACGAACGCGCCCTGCGGCCGCCCGGCGCCCCGGTACGGCGTGACGATCACCGTATTGGTGTAGACCGACCAGAACTCGACCCGGTAGGCGCCAGGCTTGTACGGACCGAGCAGCTGAGTCGAGGTGATGATCGGCACGATCAGGCCGTACGGGATATAAGCCCCGTTGTCGTGCCAGAACTGCACGTCCAGGCCCAGAATCCGGCCCTCGTCGTCGAACCCGACCCGGACCTGATGCTGCTGCCCCCGCTCGTGCGCGCTGGAGATAAAGTGCTCCCGCCGGTCCTCGGTGAACTTGACCGGCCGGCCAAGCAACCGGGCCGCCCACGGCACCAGGACCTCCTCCGGCCACGGGTGCACGATCTTGACGCCGAACCCGCCGCCCACGTCCGGGGTGATCACGTCCACATCGGCCAGTGCCAGGTCCAGCTTGGCGGCCACGGCGGCCCGGACGCCGGTCGAGGTCTGGGTCGAGGTCCAGATCCGCATCCGCCTGGCCTCGGTGTCCCAGCGGGCCAGCACGCCGCGGCCCTCCAGCGGGGTGGACGCCGACCGCTCGATCGTCAGGCCGAACTCCAGCGCATGCGGCGCCGCCGCGATCGCCGCCTCGGCGTCCCCGTTGCTCTGGACCAGGTGCCCGGCGACGTTACCTGGCACGTCGGGATGGACCAGATGCTCAGCGGCGCGCGCGGCGTCCAGACCGACCACAGGCGGCAGCGGCCGGTAGGTCACGACGATCCGGTCCGCAGCGTCTTCGGCCAGGTAGCGATCGGCAGCGATCACCATCACGACCGGCTCGCCGACGTACTTCACCAGGCGATCGGCCAGCGGGTACGCGGTCCGGCCGTGCGTAAGCGCCGGATGCGGGATGAGCAGCGGCAGCGGCTCGGCGACCCGGCCGGACAGATCCTCGTACGTGTAGATAGCCACCAGCCCGTGGATGTCCACCGCGCCGCTGACGTCGATGTCGAGCACCTCGGCGTGCGCGTGCGGGCTGCGGACGAACGCCGCGACCAGCGCGTCGTGGCCAAGATCGTCGAGGTAGGCGCCGTTGCCGCGGAGCAGCCGGTCGTCTTCCACCCGCGCGATCGGCTCGCCGAACATCGACGTCATGGCTGCTCCGCCGCTCGCTCGGTACCGGCTGGCCCGGTCCCCGCCGCCCGCTCGCGCTGCAGGTCGGCAGCACGGAGCACGGCGCGGACGATGTTCTGGTAGCCGGTGCACCGGCACAGGTTGCCGCCGATTATCTGTCTGGCCTGCTCTGCCGTCGGCGCCGGGTTCTCGGCCAGCGCGGCTGTGATCGTGGTCAGGAATCCTGGCGTGCAGAATCCGCACTGCAGCCCGTGGCAGTCGACGAACGCCTGCTGCACCGCGCCGAGCCGCCCGTCCGGTTCGGTGAGCCCCTCGACCGTCGTGATCCGCGCGCCGTCGGCGGTCACCGCCAGCATCAGGCAGGAGCGGGCAGGCGCGCCGTCCACCAAGATGGTGCACGCCCCGCAGACCCCGTGTTCGCAGCCGACATGAGTGCCGGTCAGCCGGAGGTCGTGCCTGATGCAGTCCGACAGCAGCCTGCGAGCCGGCACCCGCACGTTCAAAGCCGCCCCGTTCACGATCAGGCGGACGTCGTGCAGTTCCTCAGCGCTTTGCGTCATGCCGCTATCCATGAGTCCGCTCCCTGGCCTGGACCAGCGCCTCGCGCAACGCCCGCTCGGTGAGCACGCCAGCCAGGTGCCGGCGGTAGTCAGCGGTGGCGTGAATATCCGGCTCAGGGTCCAGTCGTGCCATCGCCAGCCTGGCCGCCTCAGCGAAGTCCGGCCCAGACCCGGCCGCGTCGGCGAGGTCTGGCCGCCGGCCGGCCGTAGCGGCACCGCGACCCGCGCAGGCCGCCGTCAGGTCGATCACCAGCGGGCGCGGCGCGACAGACAGATAGGCCGCGCTGGCGCCACTGATCACGCCGCTTTCGTCCAACTGGACGACGGCCGCGACGCCGCAGATCGCGTAGTCCCCGTGCCGACGGCTGACCTCGGCGAACGCGCAGCCGGCCCGGGCCGGCAGCACCGGGAAGATGGCCTCGGTAGCCAGCTCGCCTGGCCGCACATCGGACTCCAGCGGGCCAAGAAAAAAGGCCTCGGCCGGAACAATTCGCTCGGCGCCATGGCCGGCCAGCCTGACCGAACCGCTCAGCAGCGCGAGCACGGCCGTCAGCTCGGCCGCAGGATCAGCGTGCACGATGCTGCCGACCGTCGTGCCCCGGTTCCTGATCACCGGATGGGCGACCAGCGCGAGTGCCTTGGCGAGCAGCGGCTGGGCCGCGGTCGCGGCCGGATCTCGGAGCACCTGCGAGTGCCGGGCCAGCGCGCCCACCGCCACCTGCCCGTCCCGTACCCGGACATAGCTCAGCTCGGCCAGCCGGTTGATGTCCACCAGGTGAGCTGGCGCGGCCAGCCGCATGGACAGCAGCGGAATCAGCGACTGGCCGCCCGCCAGCACCTTGCCCTCTGATCCGAGCGAGCCGAGCACTGCGAGGGCCTCGGCAACGGACTCCGGCCGTGAGTAGCCGAACTGCGGTGGTTTCACCTGGCCTCGTTCACCCCCTCGGCACCGACTCTGCGGTCAGCGTCCCGGCGCTGCGTCGTCAGGTTACCGATGTGACGGTAGACCGCAGGGGCGGCTCGCTCAATGTGTCATCGTTGAATCATGACCATCCGGGCGATCGCGTTCGACATCGGCGGGGTGCTTGAGCGAGTCGATGATCCGGACCGGACGCTGCCGCCACGTGGCGGCAGCGGCTGGGCCTCCGCCAGGCGGAGTTTCTCGCGTTCGCCCCGTGCCTGTGCCCGCGGTTCATCACCGCGATGCTGAGCAACTCAGCGGACGGAGCCCGGCGCGAGGAAGAGTCTAGGTATTCCTTCCACGAACTGGTCGACACGATCATTTACTCGCACGAAGTCGGGCTGGCCAAGCCGGATCCGCGGATCTTCGAGCTGACCTGCGCCCGGCTGGAGGTAACTCCGGCGAGCTGATCTTCGTGGACGACTGGCTGGAGAACATCGACGCGGCCAGTCGGCTCGGCATTCACGCAATCCTGCACCCAACTGCGGCCGCGACGATCGCGGCAATCAACGCCCTGATCGCAACGCAGGCGGAGTAAACGGAGCAGGTGGACTGACGGAGCAGGCGGCGCGGCGGACCTTGGCCACAAGGTCAGCGTATGCCGCGGGGCAGGCGCGCCAGGTAGTGACCATACAGCGAGCATGCGCAGCGGGCACTACCCTTGCGCCAGTCGGCCTTGGGCGCTCAGAGCCAGTTCAGCCGATCGGCAGAGGATTTTGTGAGCTGCCGGTCAGGAACCAATGGCACATTGGCGTAGACAACGAAGATGGCTACCAGCCGCGGCGCCATTACCGGCTCAGCTCCACATAGCACGGGTTTCAGTCGACATAGTACGGCTTTCAGTCATAAAAGCGCCCGATTTGGGGCGTTATGTGGGCACGAAATCCTTACTATGTGGCGATCGACCACAATCGGCGGCATCCAACAGGGCTTGATTTGCGTAGTTTATTATGATTTTCAACACGGGCGAATGGATGATCATGGCAATGACTCGCGGTCGGCGGCTCGCGGTGTGGCTGGGCGGTGGTGTGGTTGCCCTGGTGGTGGCAGTGGTCGGCGGGACCTTTCTCTATATTCACGTCATCGAGGGTCCTGCGCCCGCACCGCTGAGCCTGCCAGGTAAGTCGAGCAGCGCGACGCCATCCGCGTCTTCCGCGCCATCGGGGACTACGGCCACGACGCCCGGCTCGCTTCCCGGCACCTGGACCGTGCGGTCAGGTTCCCAGGTCGGGTACCGGGTTAAGGAGGTGCTCTTCGGACAGAACAACATCGCCGTTGGCCGGACAAGCAGCATCTCGGGCAGCATGACGATCAAGGGCAGCGTTGTCACCGCGGCCACCTTCACCGTGCAGATGGCCACGATCAGGAGCGACCAGAGCCAGCGTGACGCTCAGTTCAACGGTCGGATCATGGACACCTCTACCTACCCGACCGGTGTACTCAAGCTGACCCGCCCGATCACGATCGCGCCGCTGCCCGCCGCTGGGGTGATCAAGGCCTACACCGCGACCGCCGACCTCACCCTGCACGGCCGCACGCGGACGGTTACCTTCACGCTGAAGGCCGAGCGGGTCGGCACGGTGATCGAGACTAACGGATCGATCCCGGTCCTGTTCGCGGACTGGGGCATCGGCAATCCCAGCTTCGGCGGCGCGGTCACGACCCAGAATCACGGACTGCTGGAGTTCCTGATCAAGCTCGCGAAGTAAGTTCACGGGCCCCGCAGGGCTAGCGCCCGCGCCAGCTGCCGGTATCCGACCAGCGGGTCAGAATCTGGCTCAGTGAGCAGCTGAACGCACACGTGGTCAGCGCCGGCATCGAGGTGCTCCTGCAGCCGCGCCGCCACGTCGGCGGCGCTGCCGCGCGCGACCAGCGCGTCGATGAGCTCGTCACTGCCGCCGTCGCTGAGATCCTGCTCGGTCCAGCCCAGCCGGCGCAGGTTGTTCGTGTAGTTGACCAGGCCGAGATAAGGGCTGTGCACCCGCGGCCGGCCGATCGCGCGCGCGGCCGCCGGGTCAGTCTCGAGAACAGCCTTGTGCTCTGGCGCGAGCAGCGGGCCCGGCCCGACGATCGCGCGAGCCTGCCGCGTGAACTCGGGCGTCACCAGGTACGGGTGGGCACCGGCCGTGCGCTCAGCGGCCAGCCGCAGCATCTTCGGGCCAAGCGCGGCCAGCACCAGGCTCGACGCCGGGACGCCGTTGCCTCCCAGCACATCGACATATGCCGAGAGCGCCTGGTAGGGCCTGGCGTACTGCTGGATGGCCTCGGCGTGGCCGGCTCCCACGCCGAGCAGGAACCGGCCGCGATGGTGCGCCTCGATCCGGGCGAACGAGGCTGCGACCTGGTCGGCGTCGCTCTGCCATATGTTCACGATGCCGGTCGCCAGGACCAGGGTCGACGTAGCGTCGAGCAGTTCCTCGACCACGGCGAGATCGGCAGCCGGCGAGCCGCCTACCCATAGCGCGCCGAAACCGAGTTGCTCGACGGCCGCTGCCAGATCTGGGCTGACCTGACTCGCGCCACGCCAGACCCCGAACTGTCCGAGGTGATCACGCCAGTGTTGAGTCATCGAGTTCCTCCGGTTGGATAATCGCGCGCAGGCCGACGGCCATATCTAGGATGGCGGCCATGCCGAGCATCGAGCCGGCCGGCCCGCCAGGAATCGACTGCGGGCTGAGCCGGCCCGATCTGACGCCGGCTCGGCGCAGCGGAATGCCGGTCGGTCAGAACAGGAGGCGGGCACCATGAGCGGGCGCATGCGGATCGTGGCGGGCTCCGGCCTGGCGATCGGACTTGCCGCTGTCAGCTATCCGCTGCTCTTGCGCCGGTGGTGCCTGACCTGGGGCGCGACAGCCGATGAGGTCAGCCGCGAACTACCAGGTGACGAACTGCTGCCCGATCCGTGGATCGTCTGCACGCGCGCGGTCTCGATCAGCGCCCCTCCCGGCGCCATCTGGCCCTGGATAGTCCAGATCGGAAGCAGCCGGGCGGGCGCGTACAGCTACGACTGGCTTCAGAACCTGTTCGGTCTTGATATGCACAGCGCCGACGTGATCCTGCCGCAGTTCCAGGACGTGCAGATCGGAGATGAGTTCCCGCTGGGGCGGGGCCGACCGAAGCTGCGGGTCGACGTCCTTCACCCGGAGCGGGCCTTCACGCTGCGCCTAGCGGACGGAAGCTGGGTGTGGATCTTCGCCCTCTTTCCCGAGGACGGGGTGACCAGGCTGGTCAGCAGGAGCCGGATCGCCGCACCCGGACGCGGCGCAACTGCAGCGTCGTGGCGGCTCCTCAAGACGTTTATAGAACTCGGCAGCCTGGTGCTGGAGCGGAAAACACTGCTCGGTATCAGGGATCGAGCCGGAGAACCTAACCACCGGACGTGAGCTTCCGTCCCGGTAGGCGGGCCACCCCAAACGGCGCGCGGGCCGGGCACTGAGTGCCCGGCCCGCGCTGCCGTCTAGATCCTGCGGCAATCAGTACCGGTAGTGACCCGCGAGGCTGGTCCCGCCGGCCGCGGTTACTGTCACCCTGACGGTCCCCGAGCCTGCGGGCACTGTCACGATGATCTCGTTCGGCGACACGAACGTCACCTGCGTGGCCCGGCTCCGGCCGAAGTGGACCGATGTCACGCCGATGAAATTAGCGCCGTGGATGGTCACCCTGTTGCCGCCGCGCGGTCTGCCATGGTTAGGCGATAGCGAGGTGATCCTCGGGGCCGCTACGTAGGTGAACTGGTCGGCGCCGCTGGTCGCTGTGTAACCGAAGTCCTCCGCGGAGATCCTGATGTCCACAGTGCCCAGAGCGTGCTTCGGCAGCACGATGGTGCACCTCGTCGTGCTCTTGCAGCTGGCGTTCACCGTGACCGAGCCGACTCTGGCCCGGTCAGCTCCAGCGATCGGCAGGAAGCCGGAGCCGGTCACCGTGATCTTCTCCGAAGCGTGGCCGCGACGTGGCGACACGCCGGTCACCTTGCTCGTCCTCAGCCTCTTGGCGTAGGCCTGGCACATGACCGCGGCCAGCCCCGGCAGGAACATGCTGATCTTGCCGCCCTTGGCGAGCCCGCTGAGCAGCGGGGTGCCGAGGCCGGTCGCCATGTCATAGCCGCGGGTGGCCGGGTACAGGCCGCCGTGGTATCCGGACGGGGTGTAGTCGTTGTTGCCACGGGTGATGTCGAAGAGCACCTCGGGAGGTGACGCGTAGATGTACGCGTGATCGACGTTGGCGACGGAATACAGGCCAGCCGGCCGTACGCCCGCGTCTCCAGAGCCGTAGGCCCTGCAGAACGGGGAGGCGTCGATCAGCGCGGCGACGGCCGCCCACAGCGGCGCCGCGGCGCTGGTGCCGCCGATTGCAGTCCACTGGCCCCTGTAGTTGATGACGTAACCGGTCTGCGGATCGGCGTCAGCGGCCACGTCGGGCTCCTGGCGCACGAAACTGCCCGGGTTTGACGTCGAGCACCCGGAATTGGTCTTGGAGATGGAGCTGATCAGACCGGGGATCGCGGGCTTGTCCTGATAAGCGGGCATGCACCAGTGACCGGACAGGCCGCCGCCGCCGGCGCCAGCGCCGAGAGCCGATTCGTTCCACACCTTCTCGACCGACCTGGTCGCGGTCGTCCCGCCGACGCCCACCACGTTCGGCTGGCTGGCCGGGTCACCGGCCGACACCGCGGATCTGTGAGTGCCATCGCGGAGACAGCCGGTCGATCCGGTGTCGCCCGCTGCCGCGAAGACGGTCTCGCCCTGCGCGGCGGCTTCGGAAAAGACACTTTGCTCGTCATTGAACAGCAGCGTGTCGGTGTTCAGCTCGCAGTTGCCCCATGAGGTCGAGATGACCTGGTCTTTGTCAGCTCTGACGATCGCGTGATAGGTGTCGAAGATGTCCTTGTCGCCACCGTTCGGACCCCGGTAGACGTCGAGCGCGACGGACGGGGCCAGCCCGATGATGTCCTCGATGTCCAGCGCCGCCTCGCCAGAGCCGGGCCCAGACCCCGCGCCGCCGTCGACCTTCCTGTAGGTGATTGCGGTATGTATTCCGTAGCACCTCTTGTAGTTGTTGATGTCGCCAGTCGAATTCGGCTCCAGCTCGAAGAGCGCGACGTGCACTCCCCTGCCGAGGTCACCGAGGCCGTACAGCGGAGTCATGAGGTAGTAACTGGCAAGCTCGCCGGCGGTGAAGGCGCCGAAGCGGGAACTCGCCCTCCTGGCGGCCGCGCACGCCCTCGGGCCGGACGCGTCCGGTCTGGTCGCGCGACTGGGCAGCACGTGATGCTGACCAGCGGCGGGAGGTACTGGCCGGGCGAGCATGTTGTGCGCCAGGTAGAGGTTGTTCAGTCCCAGAATCCCGGACACGTACGGCGCGACCGCGGCGGAGATCTTGGGGGTGCCGGAGTTGGAAAAGGCAACTCGGCCGCCCGGCAGACGGTAACGCACGAGTTCGGTGCCGAACGCGTGTTCCACGGCAGCGACTGACGCGGTGACCGGGATGGAGAGCCGGTCCGAGCTGAGCGGCCCTGGCGACAGCCCAGCCCGCTGCAGCGCAGCCCGCACGGCGGCCGCAGCGGACAGCGACAGCCCGAACCGCGGACCGAACTGGCCGGGAGCCAGGAAGTGGTCGAACAGCGGTGACTGCTTGTTCGACACGTCGGCAATGAAGGCGGTCAGCGCACCGGGATCGCCGATCTTGAGAGTAACGTCCAGGCGAAGCACGCTGCTTGGTGCCAGTGCGCCGAGCTCAGCCGAACCCCGCGGCACAGCGGGCGGAGCATCCGCCGCTATCCGCACCGTGACATTGCTGCTCACCTCCTGCGCTCCAGCCGACGCCGACAACACCAGGGCACCGCTCAGCCCCAGCGCACCAGCAGTTCCAAGCGCTAGGACGCGCCTGCCAACGTTCATGCCTCCCCCAACTCCCGCCGCTTCGCGCAGCGGCACCCACCTGGGCCCCGGCGGACCCAGGGTCAGATTTCTGGCACTGGCTCCGGTTGCCCGCACCACGATCGACCTAAGCATGCAAGCCTCGCAGAAAGGAAGATCGTGGGCAATACCGATTCAGCTGCCCGCCGCCGAGCTGAGTCCTGGCCGGCGCTGTTCGCCGCCGGCCAGGCCAGGGGTCGCGGCAAGGCCGTGACCTGCAAGGAAACGCCGCGGCGTGGTCGCCGCCAGGAGAACGCGGATGGCTGTGGCCGGGTTCTCAGAGGTGTCGCGTGCTGGACCTGGCGGCCGCTGGCCGATGATGAGAGTTGTGGCATCTGACGACATGGGCGCACGCGGACCCGGCGAGCTGACCGCTTCATGCCCGTTCACTGTCGAGCGGCCGGTGATGCGACAGCGGTGGGAACGGCTGACCTTCTTGCACTGGTCCTTCGAACCAGCGGCCGTGCAGCGACTGCTGCCGGACGGCCTTGTCGTAGATACGTTCGGCGGACGGGCCTGGGTCGGGCTTGTCCCGTTCTTCATGCACGTGGCAACGGCTGGCGGCCAGCAAGCGCCGTGGGCATCAAGATTCTGCGAGACCAACGTCCGGACCTACGTCCGCGACGGCGCCGGGCACACCGGGATCTGGTTCTTCTCGCTCGACGCGGCGAGGCTGAGTGCTGTAGCGGTCGCGCGTGCCACTTATAGCCTCCCCTACTACTGGTCGTCGATGCGGCTCGCCGCCCGAGGCGAGCAGATCACCTACACCTGCCGTCGGCGCCTGCCCGGCCCGCGAACCGCTGTCAGCAGGGTACGGATCAGCATCGGCGACCAGCTCAGCCCCGATGATCTGGACCAGCGCGACCATTTCCTGACCGCCCGGTGGATCCTGTTCAGCGTCTCCGGCCGGCGACATCGGCTGGCACGGGCATGGCACCAGCCGTGGCCGCTGCACCGGGCGCGAGCCGAGATCGTCGAGGATCGGCTGATCGCCGCGGCCGGCCTGCCGCAGCCGCAGGACCCGCCGCTGGTGCACTACTCCCCCGGCGTTGATGTCGCGATCGGCCGGCCTGAGAGCGGCCGGTCGTGACGTCAGCGAAGCTGATCCAAGGACCGGCGGCCGCGAGCGGCCGCTGAGGCCCCCAATATTGGGGTAACAGCGCTACGCACGCGCGGGCTTACGGTGCGCATTGACTCGCGTAGATTGACGGCTAAAAGGCTCAGGAAAGCCGGTGAGTTCTCGATGTCCACGCGACCGGATGAGCACGTCACCAACTCCCGCGCAGCCACCGACGCCCGCGGAAACACTGAGCATGATTCACCGCAGCACCTTGCGGCGATCGTGGAGAACTCTGACGACGCGATCGTGTCCAAGGACCTGGTCGGCAAGATCTTGTCCTGGAACGACGCCGCGACCCAGATGTACGGATACACCACCGAGGAGGCGATGAACCAGCCAATCGACATCGTCATCCCTGAGGACCCCGAGCGGCGGCAGGAAGAGCTCAACATCCGGGCCAGGATCGCCTGTGGCCAGCGGATCCAGCACTACGAAACCGTCCGGCGCCGCAAGGACGGCACCCCGATCGAGGTCTCGCTGTCGATCTCCCCAGTCCGCGACAGCACTGGCAGGATCGTCGCGGCAGCCGGCTTCGCCCGCGACATCTCCCAGCGCCGGGCGATCGAGGCCGCGCAGCATCAGGCGGCGATCGTGGAGAACTCCGACGACGCGATCGTGTCCATGGACCTGGACGGCAAGATCTTGTCCTGGAACGACGCCGCGGTCCGAATGTACGGCTACGGAGTCGCGGAGGCGCTGGACTGGCCGATTGACATCGTCATCCCCGAGAACCCGGAACGGCGGCAGGAAGAGCTCAACATCCGCGCCCGGATCGCTCGCGGCGAGCGGATCCAGCACTACGAGACCGTACGGCGGCGCAAGGACGGCACGCATTTCGAGGTCTCGCTGTCGATCTCGCCGGTCCGCGATGTCACCGGACGGATCGTCGCGGCAGCCGGCTTCGCCCGCGACATCTCCCAGCGGCGGGCGATTGAGCTGGCGCAGTTCCAGGCGGCGATCGTGGAGAACTCCGACGACGCGATCGTGTCCAAGAACCTGGACGGCAAGATCTTGTCCTGGAACGACGCGGCCACCTTGATGTACGGCTATACCGCCGATGAGGCGCTCAACCAGCCAATTGACATCGTCATTCCAGAAGGCATCGAACGGCGGCAGGAAGAGCTGGACATCCGGGCCAGGATCGCCAACGGCGAGCGGATTCAGCACTACGAGACCGTGCGGCGGCGCAAGGACGGCACCCGCTTCGACGTGTCGCTGTCGATCTCGCCGGTCCGGGACGCGGCCGGGCGGATCGTCGCGGCGGCCGGCTTCGCCCGCGACATCTCCCAGCGGCTCAAGGCGCTGGAGGAGGCCCAGTTCCGGGCGGCGATCGTGGAGAACTCCGACGACGCGATCGTGTCCAAGGACCTGGACGGCAACATCTTGTCCTGGAACGACGCGGCCACCTTGATGTATGGCCACACCGCCGAGGAAGCGCTCAACCAGCCAATCGACATCGTCATACCGGATAACCCCAAGCGGCGGCAGGAAGAGCTGGAAATCCGGGCCAGGATCGCCCGCGGCGAGCGGATCCAGCACTACGAAACGTTCCGCCGGCGCAAGGACGGCACCCGCTTTGAGGTGTCATTGTCGATCTCGCCGGTCCGCGACGCGGCCGGCCAGATCGTCGCGGCAGCCGGATTCGCCCGAGATATCTCCCAGCGCCGCGCGATCGAGGCAGCCCAGTACCAGGCGGCGATCGTGGAGAACTCCGACGACGCGATCGTCTCGATCAGCCTGGACGGCAAGATCTTGTCCTGGAACGATGCCGCGACCCAGATGTACGGATACACCACCGAGGAGGCGCTCAACCAGCCGATCGATATCGTCATCCCGGACGACTCCGAACGGCGGCAGGAAGAACTCGACATCCGGGCCAGGATCGCCCGCGGCGATCGGATCCAGCACCACGAGACCGTGCGCCGCCGCAAGGACGGCACCCGCTTCGACGTATCGCTGTCCGCGTCTCCGGTCCGCGACGCCACCGGCCAGATAGTGGCCGCGGCCGGCTTCGCCCGCGACATTTCCGAGCGGCGGCGGCTTGAAGAGGAACGCAGCCGCGCCAACGGGCTGCTCAAGCGTTTCGCCGACTTCTGCGCCCACGACTTCAAGACGCCGATGCAGCACATCCTCTGGGACTCCCAGTCCGCCGCGCAGCAACTAGAGGCAGGATCACCCGATGCGGTGAAGGACCTGCTTGATCGGATCATCGCCAGCTCGCGCTGGATGCAGCGCAGGACCGACGGGCTGTCAGTCGCGTCCGGGCTTACCGTCAATCGCTCGTATCCGCAGGAGCGGGTATCGGCCAGCGAGGCGTTCGACGAGTCTCACCGGATGCTCGCCGCCGTGGACCAGTTCGTCCGGGACGCGACGGTCACCAGGGACGATCTCCCCAGAGTCGTCTCCAACGAGGTCCTGCTCGGGTTCCTCTTCCAGAATCTGCTGCAGAACGCGTGCAAGTACGGTCGGGTCGGTGTTCCGGTCACCGTCCACGTCTCCGCGCAGCGGGCCGACGAAGGATGGCAATTCTCGATCGAGGACAACGGTCGCGGCGTTCCGCAGGACCGGATGAACTCGATCTTCGAGCCGTACGTGCGCGGTGGCAATGTGGGGGCCGACGAGCCAGGTTTCGGAATTGGCCTGAACTTCTGCCGAGCTATAGTGGAATGGCATCATGGCGGAATCTGGGTTGAGTCAGGTGACCTGCCAGGTTCAAAATTCAAATTCACAATTCCAGATATGAAAGTGGGGCAATGAATAACGGTCTCTCCAAATCCGTACTTGTGGTCGAAGATGACCAGATTGATGTCGAGTACATCTTGCGGACTCTCGAGACCTTCGACATTGCCGTCGAGGTCAAAATACGGTCCTACGAGGCCATCGCGTACCTGCAGAACAAGGACACCCCCCGACCAGCGCTTGTGCTGCTTGACTGGAAGATCTCCGGCGGCGGGGCGTCCGTGCTCCGTGTCGTCAGGGAAGATCCGGCACTGACTACCACGCCAGTGGTGATCTTGTCCCGGTCCACGGCCCACGTCGATGTCCGGGCGGCCTTGGCTGGTCATGCGAACGCGTTCGTCGCCAAGGCGGGCGAACTACCTCAATTCCAGCAGCAAGTGGCTGCCATCTGCGACTTCTTCCTCAACACAGCGGAGCTGCCACCGGCATCAGAAGCCGAATAACGACATCTGCTGTGCCGCGGCCCACAATAGGAGCATGAAAGGGTGGGATGCCGTGACAACAGTTGCTGTCATCGACAACGACCAGTACGTCTGCGAGAGCCTAGAGGCGCGGCTCAGCGTAGAGCGTGACTTTGAGTTCGTTGGTGCCGTCGGAACACCAGACACCGCTCGCGAACTGGTTCAGGCGGCCCGTCCTGACCTGATTGTCCTGGATCTCATGCTGGAGGACGGCGTCGATCCGATCGACCTCGCTGCCGACCTCGTCCGTCGGAGTCCGCAGTCCCAGGTGGTCGTCTGCACGGCCTGGTCCGACAACATGCACCTCGATCGCGAGCGAGAGTTCCGGGAGAAAGTACGGGCATCTCGCAATGGCGTGACCGACTGGATCAGCAAGGGGAATGGCATCAATGAACTTGTCGCGCGGCTCCGCGACGCCGTGCAGCACAGGGAAGTCTCGCCGACGCTGCCAACACCGCTCGAAAAGGCGCTCGGCGAGTATCTGGAGCGCGCTGAATCCGTCTTCGACGAAATGACCTTTCGCGGCGGCGCGACCGAGTTGACGCCGGCCGAGCTCCGCATAGCGGCGATCGTGGCACGCGGCCTTGAGGCGGACATGGCGGTGGAGGAGATCTCCAGGCTGCGGCAGCTCAACCTAGGGACCGTACGCGGCCACCTGAAGAGCATCTACGCCAAGTGGAACGTGCACACCCAGGCCGCGTTCGTCGCCGAGGCGCACCGTCGCAACCTGCTGGGCGACGCCTAACCACCGGCGCGCCTGCGACCAGCAGAGGCCATGACCAGCGCAGGTTCGATCAGTGATCGAGGGGCGGGCAGACTAGCAGTAACGAACCGGCAGGGACAGGCGAGCTGACGTGCCCGCAGGCGGCGACGGGCACGCGGGCGAGTCAGGACGGGCAGGCGAGAGGGGCGGGGATGAGCGCCGAACGGGTGCAGGCACGGCCTGGGGCTTACGCGGACTCGGTGACGCTCATGGCTGTGAGTGCGAGGACGCAGGCCGTCGCAGGGGTGCGGACGGCGCTGGTCGCGATGGGCACTGAGCTGAACCTTGGCTTGCTGACCGCGATGGGCTTCGCCGAGCCTGACGAGATCGGGCCGAACGACATGGTGATCGCGATCCGGGCCGATGACGATGAGTCGCTGGCTGCCGCGGTCGCGGTCGCCGACGACGCACTCGGCAGCCGGGAGCCGGCCGATGGCAGCGCGGTCGCTGATCAGCCGCCGCGGACTGTCGGTGCCGCGGTCCGCCGTAGCGGGCCCGGCCTGGTGCTGATCTCGGTGCCAGGTGCGTTCGCGTTCGCCGAGGCGATGGACGGGCTCGATTCCGGTTGTGACGTGATGATCTTCTCGGACAACGTTCCTGTGGAGCAGGAGATCGCGCTCAAGGACGTCGCCACGCAGCGCGGGCTGCTGGTGATGGGACCGGACTGCGGGACAGCCATCGTGGCCGGCCTCGGCCTGGGTTTCTCGCACTCGGTACCGCCGGGGCCGATCGGCGTGGTAGCGGCGTCAGGAACCGGCGCGCAGCAGTTGGTCTGCCTGCTCGATGCCGCCGGATCGGGATGCAGCGCGGTGCTCGGGGTCGGTGGGCGCGATCTGTCGGCGGCCGTCGGCGGCCGGTCAGCACGGGCAGCACTGGCCGCGCTCGACTCCGATCCCGCGACCAAGCTGATCGTGTTGCTGTCCAAACCGCCGGACGCTGAGGTAGCA
>OCZU010000451.1_pt1 | contig 28668 bp, 25 predicted proteins | sample 1539001 | NCBI WGS metagenome assembly OCZU01 (sample SAMEA3539306, study PRJEB22396) | soil metagenome | biome: tundra; feature: field; material: soil | place: USA | collected 2010-05 | depth 0.15 m | reverse complement strand
GGGGCAATCGTCGCGCAGAATCCGGCAGCGGCGGAAGGAAGCCGGTACGGGGCAAAAAGACTGCGCATGTGTTTGCGCTTTCGGTGAGACTACTGATTGTCACCGGTTCCCTCATGGCTTGTGAGCGGTACTCTTTGGGAGAGGCAGGCGGGCGTCAAGTTCTATTTCAATTTTTGAGTTGGGGCTTTAAAAACAATAAGAGCTTGTTTGAAAAATGGGTGGCATGGGTGACCCGCCCGTGCCGGTCAGCGGCTCGCCGACCGGCATGTCGGAACGCGCGCGGAAAAATGCTCCGCCGCATAAACGCTGCATCGCCCCACCCAAGTCCTTCGCTATTTTCAGCAGAACGGGCAGGGTTGCACCCCAGTGGCTTCCCTCTTGTTCCACTGCGCCTGACCGCCGCTCCTCATTTGACACGGACCGGCCTCACCTCTCCCGCGCGCCCAGTGCAAACTGGCGTCGCATGGCCTCGCGATTTTGCGCATCGTAAAACTCAGCCGGGTTGAAGTCATCCGTCAGCACCTGGCCGTGTTCGGGCAAGGTTTCGACAACATTGACAAAAGCCGCTTCGGCTCCGGGCCAGGCGACCGGATTAACCTGCCCCGACTCCGGCGGCCGGACGAACTCGGGGTCGCGACGGTCGGTGGCCACAAAGTAAGTCTGGCCGCCATCATTGTGCAGGCGCACACCAGCGAAAACGGATTTCAACGTCTTGCTCAATGACGCCGCGAAAAAATCGCGGCCGGATTCCATCTCGCAGAAGGCGTTTATGACCAGCGTGCCGTCAGGCCGCAACACGCGCCGCATCCCGGCAAACGCCTCGCGCGTCATCAGGTGCGACGGCGAAGAGTCGCCCAGAAACGCGTCGAGCACGACGACGTCGTATTGTTTTCGGCAGCGATTCAGGAAATGGCGTCCATCGTCAATGGTGATCTGAAGCTTGTCCGGCTCGAGGTCGAAGAAGCGGACGGCCACCGGCACGATGGCCGGATTGATCTCAACCACGTCCACCCGCGCGCCCCGGCGGGCAAACTCCATCGGCACGATCCCGACCCCCATCCCGATGCAGAGCACGTCATGGATATTGGTGGTGTAAGCGCGGGCCAGGCCGGCCAGCGCGAAAGTGAATGTCGACAGACTTTGTTTCCCGACGGGGTCGTAAGTGTTTTGGATCAGGTTGTCATTGGAAAAAATCCGGAGGCTGCCGTCACGCCCATCAAGCACCTCGATTTGCCCGAAGTGCGAATTGCCGCGGAAGCGCTCGATGAAATAAGTGTATTCGTGCGTCTGTGGCCGGCAGGCCAGCACACCAATTCCCAGGGCAAGCGCCGTCGCGCCGGCCAGCGACACGGCAGACCGGCGATTGAAAAATGCGAAATAACCGGCGCTGATCAACGCCAGCCCCGCCGCCGTGAGATACATGGAAATCGAATTCGGCAACAGCGGGAGCAGGAGATAGCCGATGCAGATCGTGCCGGCAAAACTTCCCAGCGTGCCAATGGCGGTGAGTCTTCCCACCGTGCCTCCGACTCCGGCAACCGATGAAGCGATGACGCGGACCAGGAACGGCCCGGTCATCGCCAGCAAGGCCAGGGGAACAAAAAACAGGATGGCCGAAGCCAGCAGCGAACCGACGGCAAGATTGAAATCGAGGCACCTATACGCCACCGGCTCGCAGATCAGCACCGTCAACACCAGATAGCCTGCGGCGGCTAGAATCGCGCCGTAGAGTCTGCCCAGGTTTTGCGAGCGGTCCGCCAGCCTTCCGCCGGCGTAGTAACCGCAGGCCAGCGCCACCAGCGTCACTGCAATCTGCGCCGTCCAAACGAAGTGCGACAGGCCCACGAAGGGCGAAAGCATTTTGGCGCCGAGAATTTCCACGATCATGATCGCCGCTCCGGTCGCAGCGGCCGTCAGGTACAGGTAACGGCTCAGGCCTTTCGGCAAAGCGGACGGGACGGGAGGCTGGATTGGTTTTTTCACGGGGCGATTTTATGGCATGATCGCCGGTACAGATAAACCAAAATCCGACACTTGCCAGACCATGAACGAAGGATGCTAACGTTTCTGAACCTGGACGTTTCCTCCGCTGGTCTTCAGCACCAACGCTGACCCACCACCATTGATCGCCCCCCGGAGCTCGTTTCCTTTGTGCTCGCCCTTGACAGTGACCGGCAGATCCGAACTGACGTGGCCGCCGGACGTCCCGGCGTCGATGTTGACCGCAATGGTTTCCGGAACACTGACGTTGATGCCACCGCCGCTCGTGCTCAATGAGCAGTCGGATTTGGGCTGGCTGGCGAAGTCGGCGGAAATGCCGCCACCGGAGGTTTGAGCCTTCAACCAAGGGCCGCTAAAATTCTTGATGTCTATCCCGCCGCCCGAAGTATCAATCTTCAAGGTTCCGCTGCAATCCGTCGCGCGGATGCCACCGCCGGATGTATGCCCTTCAACCGGCCCTTGAATTGTGCTGAATTCCAGTCCCCCGCCTGCCGTATCCACGTCAACGCTGCCTGCCAGGCCAGCCGCTTTGATTCCTCCGCCAGCAGTTTTCAGTTTTAAGTCAAATTTTTCGGGAACCCTGATCTTGAATTCAACATTCAAGTTTGGCTTCCTGCCAAACAGCGAGTGCCAGTCGGACTTGGGACCTTGCGCCTCCACAATGATTTCATTGCCGTGCTGGGTGCAAGTCACCTTGTGCGCCTTCAACAGCGCGGCGGCTTCAGACGCGGTGCCGTCATGTACCTCCCGCTGCACAATCACCTCCACCTGGTTGCGATCCCAGGTCGTCACCTTGATGCCTCCCCGGTCCACGCTCATGACCAGTTTTCCGGTCGGCTCGACGGTGAAGTAATTCGTATCCGTAACAGCGCGCAAGGGCGCCGCAGTGGCGGCGAACAAGACTGTTGTGGCAATCAATTTATTCCAAGCAGTTTTCATGTTTGTTGATGGTGTCTTCATTTATAGGATTTTGTTGATCGAAGGGTGGATGGTCAACGCGAGTGGATGGTTCCTGATCCCGCGATGTTCCGCTGCACATGCTCGGGATTGCCGAGGTAAGTTACGTCACCGGAGCCGAAGATGCTGAGATCGAAGTTGTCGGCAGTGCCCTTCAGCATGGCATCACTCGAGCCGGAAATGGTCAGGCCAAACGCGCGAGCAACCAATCCGCTTACGAACACGCTGCCCGAACCAGAAGTGGCGATGGCATCCAATGAAGGTGTGGTGACGTGAATCTTTACGCCGAGACGGGAATTGTAAGACTTGGTAGAACGGATTCGCAGAGAACCACCGTCGATCCCCGTTTCGATGAGGGGCAGGAGGTTGTCGTCCGCGGTAATGGTCACCAACGTGTTCGACCCGATGACAACATCAAGGTCCGGTGAACCTTCGATTTTGATTTTCGAGAACTCTCCGACGTCCCGGATTTCGGTCCCGGGCGTGCCGGAACCACGGACATTCACGGTGGACATGGATTTAAGCCACTGTGCCAGTTTCTGCCCCAAGGGCCCCGAAGCGCCATCAATTGGAAAGCCGGGAAGCGGCAACAAAATCCCGAACAACACAGCCAAAGCCGCCGCCACTGCCATAGCCACCAAACAGAAGCGTCGTTTGGGATGTTCAGGAGGGAAAAACCAACTCGTGCTCATGAGCACGGGAACAATCACCGCCGTGGCCAGCGCCAGGTTGACCACGTTCCAAATCGGCGCGAACGGAGCGTAGTTGTGAACCAATACCGAAAAAAAGCCGAACGCGCTGGCCGGCGTTATGATCAGGTAGGCCCACTTGGCGCGCATCAACAAGCCCGCGATCATAACTCCGTTGAAAATTGCCCCGGCCAGTATTTCGGCTGCCAAAGGATTGAGACCCGGATTATTCAAAGCCGCGGCCGCCTTCAGGTTCAGAGGCACCGCCACCAGTTGCAGAAGAATTGTCGCTCCCAATGTAATTACTGCAAACCAGATCGTCCATGGTCTCGCCGACTGGGCTGTTCGCGCGGTCAGCGGTTGTGCCGGAGCAAACTGCGGCGGCGGCAGAAAAGTCCGGAAACGTCCCCGCTCACGATCCGCATCGCCAACCCATTTACGCTCGAGCAGGCGCGCGAGAAAGGTTTGGGTCAAATCCTGTGCGTCGTGCACCGGGTGACCGCGTCGCCGCACATAGGCGTAGAGCGGATACCAATACGTCGCGCATAATTTCTCCAACGCCGCCTGCGCCTGCGCCGTGTCACTGCCGGCCGCCGTCAACACCACCGACCATTGCGTTGTGACAAAGACCGCGTCACGAGCGCGCGCGCTCGCTTTGGATGTGGCCATCGATGACGCGGAGTTGCTCATTGGCTCGGAGCCATATCACACTTCGCGCGGCGAAGCGACACTGAATTAACGCATTACCAGCCATTGGTTGGAGCAAGGCGGAGAGGAAAAATCACCGGCAGCCGCGTGGATTTATTACCCGCAAAAAAGTGTAAATGCGCTCAGGGAAAGTTTCGTTTAATCTGGGCCATGCGTTTGACGCAATTATTCAGCGCGCTCGAGTCCAGGAATTATCGCCTGTTCTTCGCCGGACAGATCATTTCGCTGGTCGGCAGTTGGATGACGCAGACGGCGTCGTTGTGGCTGGTTTATCATCTGAGTTCGTCAGCGTTCCTGCTGGGGGTGGTTGGTTTCGCCAGTACGATTCCGATTTTCTTTCTCGCGCCGTTCGCCGGCGTCTGGGTGGACCGGGTCAACCGGCACCGATTGCTGGTCGGCACGCAGGTGTGTGCCATGCTCCAATCTTTCGCGCTCGCGGCGTTCGCGCTCACGCATACGATCGGCATTCCGCATCTGATCGTCCTGAGTCTGGTGCAAGGCGTCATCAACGCGGTGGACATGCCGGTGAGGCAGGCGGTGACGGTGGAATTCGTCGAGCGCAAGGAGCATCTGGGCAATGCCATCGCCTTGAACTCGTCGCTGTTTAATCTCGCGCGGCTGATCGGGCCGGCCATCGCGGGGTTTGTCATTGCCGGATTCGGGCCTGGTCTGTGCTATCTGGTGGATGGCCTCACTTATGTCGCGGTCATCGTCGCGCTGCTCGCGATGCGCCTGCCCAAACGCCCGGCGCGGTCGGTCAGGCAACATCCATGGATCGAACTGCGGCACGGGTTTCATTATGCGTTTGCTTTCGCACCCATCCGGGCGTTGATCATCCTGGTGGCGGCCATCAGCGGGATTGGGTTTTCCGCCACGGTGCTCATGCCGGTTTTCGCGCGCGATGTATTTTTCGGCGACGCGCGCACGCTCGGTTATCTGATGTCGGCCTCGGGCGTCGGCGCGCTGAGCGGGGCGCTGTATCTCGGCACGCGCACGACAGTTCGCGGACTGGGGAGGGTCATCACGCTCGGCGGCGCGGCGATGGGTATGGGCCTGATTGGTTTCGCGTGGTCACGCTGGCTGCCGCTGTCGCTGGGCTGCCTGACGTTGATGGGCATGGGCGGCGTGCTCCTGATGGCTTCGAGCAACACGCTGGTGCAAACGCTGGTGGACGACGACAAGCGCGGGCGGGTGATGAGCATCTTCTCGATGGCCTTCACGGGCACCATGCCGGTCGGCAACCTGCTCGTGGGTTTCCTCGCCGGCAGATGGGGCACGACGATGACATTGACGGCGAGCGGCGTGATCTGCATCGTCATTGCGGGCTTGTTTTTCCGATCAATTCCGGGGCTGCGCGCGGCCGCGGCACCCATGCTGGCGAAGTTGGATCCGGTGATGTTCGAACCCATTGTTCATCCCCCAAGCGCGGGAAAAGAAGGATGACACGAGAAGGCAGAGGACGGAGTTCAGGTTTTAGACTTCCGGTGTGAAGGGCGCTTCGTTGGCTGGAAATTTTGCTTCCATCTGTTTTTGCGCGGGCGTAGGGTGCCAACGGGTTCAGTGAGACTGGCCCGCTTTAATTTATGTACACCCGACCTCCGGAAATTAATGTCACGGTTCCAGTCGGTCAGGCCTTTGACCGGGTGAAACACATCTTGTTTCAGCCTTTCGATCTGGGCAAATGGTTCGTCATTGGCTTCGGCGCATGGCTGGCGCATCTCGGCGAGCAGGGGTTTCACGGAAGTTACAACTCCGGCTCGAACTTTGGCCAGCAAGGCAACGTAAATTTCCAGCGCGAGTTCGCGCGCGGGAAGGATTATATGTTGAGCAATCTCGCCTGGATCATTCCGCTGGTGGTGGTGGTGCTGGTGGTGCTGCTGGCGTTGGGCGTGTTGTTCCTGTGGCTCAACAGCCGCGGGAAGTTCATGTTCCTGCATTGCGTGGCGCTGGACAAGGCGGAGGTCGAAGCGCCGTGGCACAAGTTCGCGCGCGCGGGGAACAGTCTGTTCTGGTTCCGGCTCGTGCTCGGTTTGATCGGGTCGGTCCTGACCCTGCCGCTGGTGGCGGTGATCGGGATCGCGGTGATCGGGATGGTGCGGCTGGGCGCGGCGAGCGCGGGCGGCATCGCGCTGGCGGCGGGCGCGTTGCTGGTGTTGATCGCGGTGGCGCTGGTCTTCGCCGTGATCAAAATGCTGACGACGGATTTCGTGGTGCCGATCATGTTTCTGCGCGGGAAGAATTGTCTGGCGGGCTGGGGCGAGTTGCGCGGGCTGCTGGCGGCGGAATGTGGCAACTTCGTTCTCTACTTCCTCATGAAGATCGTTCTGTCCATGGCCATCGGCGCGATGGTGCTGATGGTAGTGCTGGTAACGTGCTGCATCGCGGGTTGTTTCATGGCGCTGCCGTATCTCGGCACGATATTGCTCTTGCCGGTGCTGGTGTTCAAGCGGGCTTACTCGCTGTACTTCCTCGCGCAGTTTGGCAGGGATTTCGATGTGTTCCCGCCCGCCGCCGCGCCCTCGCCGCGAGTGATGCCACCCGTGACGTAGCGGGTGCGAGGCTGGTACGAATGCGCCGGAGCCGGGGGGCCGGAGTTTTCAAATAACAAAATCGTGCTTCCCGGATTGAGCACCCCTGCTCTCGCAACGACACGGTTTGGCTCCGTAATGAAAACCACTTTCATCCTCGTAACCCAACGGCGCCATCTGAACGAACAGGGTTTGGAAACGAGCGCGCATTTGATCCATGATGCGAAGCCTGTTTCGGCACACGTTTTCACGCCCGCGGGAAGCTCGCTTGGTTCTTTTCATATTGCCAGTATTCACGATGCAAACATCGCGAGTGGGACGCGCAGGTGCCAACCGTTTTTAGGCTTCTTTCGGGATAATTTTGCGCCGGCTTTGAGTGGCTGTGCCCTCTTGATTTGAAAGGGGCTGCCACCGGGACTTGAATGAATCGGAAGCCAGTCATTTTTGGCCGCCGTCAAGGCAACGCCGGGCCGTGCTGATCAACATGAATGAAGAATGCGGTTTTTGCAGAAAATGAGCTGCGGTCTCTGGCGGTCCGATTTGCCACACCGGCATCATCGTTCACACGAACAGCGGTGGACTGAACCTGCGCTTTGGGTTCATCGCTGAACCATCTGAAGGCGGTGGTGAACCGCGGGGCACCGAAAAGTATCAGGGAAACTTTCGGAGCGTCTTGCTGGCGGCTTACACCAATTGTTCCTGCCCCTGAACGGCGAGCACGTCATTCGCGAGCATGTCTGTGAACACCTTGATTACCGCGAGAATGTCCGTTTCCGCTTCGCGCTTTTCGGCCACGCCCGTATATCCGGCTCCCCATAAAACAACCGGGTCGGGCCACTTGCCGACAATACTTTTCTTGAACAAGGCGTCATTTTCGAGCAGAACCATTTTTTCCTTGTGAGCAAAGACGGCATGCTTTTCATCCCAACTTCCGCTGACGACCAGGGCGAGGCAGATGGTTGACTCCTCTTCCATTCGCATTCCCATCTTCTCAAGCATGGACTGCAAATGTGTTCCGATGAGATCTTCCTGGATCGCCTCCTTCGCCGCCGCAGACACATCCACGCAAACTTTCACCGACTGCAACTCGCCCAGTATTTTCTTCAGAGGCTGCAGGCGCTCGGAGGAGTCGGATTTGCAGATGAACGTGGTGTCATGGCTGGCTTCAACGGCGATGTTGGCGGGCAATTGAACCGCCCTGATTATGTGACGCCAGTCCACCTCCTCTTTTATGGCTTCTTTCGGGGCGGTTTCGATGGCAGGTCGAGGTGCTTTATCAATAAGAGGTTTGGTCAGGATGAGATCTTCTGACTGGCGTTTTTGGAAGTACCGAAAAGCGTGGAAACCGGCGAGCAGTAAAACAACCGTGAAAATAACATCCGTTGAATCAAATGGTTCTCCCTGGTCCCCGCCGGGATTCGCGCGGCCTTTGCCGGAGATGTCGTCCCGCCTTTCCTCGACTTGCGCGCGCATGCCTTCGATGAGCGTGCTTCGGAAAGCCTGGCGCTCTTCATAGCGTTGTTTTCCGACTTGAATCTTTTCATGGAGTGATAGCTCCGCATTCAGTTGAGTCTGGCGGATGCGATCTTCTTCGCGCGACTGCTCAAGTTCGGGTGTAATGGCAACCGCCCCCCGGCTGTTTATGACTGTTCCGGCCAGCAGGATCACCACGGTAATCTTTATGATGTTGGTGAAACGTGCCATGTTCGAGCGTATTGCGTGGAGCGGTTAGAGATTGCTGGAATCGGGCGCCACCTCGGTAAAGTTGCTCAGACTCAAAGGCGAGGCGACAGGCAGGCCCAGATCCACGTACCGGTTCGGATCCTTGTTGTAGCGGCTATGAACGCGGGAATCATAGTCAAACACGCAGGTGTGGTTGAAGATTATGGCTTCATCGCGCGAAACAATGACGCCATGAAACACGGCGTCGTTATTTGCCAGTCGCATGGCGGCAGCATGGTTGGTGTAGAAGATGGCATCGAGCTTGTTCATATTATTCGAGGCCAGTGTATTATAACTTTTCGGCTGGCCACCGCCGGTCAGAGGGTAACCCTGAATCAGGGCAGCCCGGCTGTCAGTCATGGTAATGTCCGTATTATAGTTATAGGCAGCGTTGATGACGCCGTTACCATCAGCGTCATACGAGGTGCTGGTTGTGCCATCGCTATGAAGATACGGAACGTTGTCGTCAGGCGTGCCGGCAATTCCATCAGCGCCGAGATGCGATTCGTCACCGACGTGGGCCAAACCATACCCGGCCGGATCGAAACAATAGCTCTTCCACTCCGGACTGGTGACATCGCCGCCCAGGATGGATCCCCGCACAGCAAAAGCAACCAGATCTTTACTGTTGCTGTCTGACACCCATTGGTCGCGATTCGTGGTACTCATTGTTTCCGGCGCAGAACTCCAGTTCGGACCATTTTTGTAGGTGAGATCGTCTGCCACATAAAGGTTGCCTCCCACGTAGAGGGTGCCTTGCCCGGTGATTTCGCCTTGGATGATGACGTCGCCAGGGATAACGACGGTGTTGCTGATCACAATCGGATTTGAATGGGTGCCTACGAGGTTGAGTCCGGGTTTGCTGGAGTTGGTATGAACGCCGAAAACAACCTGCGTGCCGCCGACCCAAAGACCGTTAATGGCCGTGTTGGCGAGGGCTTTGTTCTGGTAATAGGTGAAATCCTTCAGGTTCGGCATCGGAATGCGTGGCACTCCCGAGTGGACCATGCCAACCGGATCGCTGCCCGCCAGTCCGCTGAACGGCGGGCTGCCAGCGAACGGGTTCACCGGCACTCCATTTTCAGTGACGTTGCCGTTCGCAAGGATGATGCCGTTGACCACCGGGTTGTAACGAAAATCGAAGTCCCAATTGGCGCGATTGCCTCCATTGCCCGTGATGGTATTCCCCCACCACCAGCCCCAGTTGTTGAGGAAATACTCGTAATCAAATACCTGGCTGGCAGGATTTTTTCTGACCACCGCCTGAATAGTCCTGACCTTGTCACTGACCTTGGCGGAGGCGGTGACGAGATAGGTGTCCGGGAAGGAACTGTTGGTGCGAACGACTTTTACCCATGCATTCTTGAAGCCGGAACTGGTGTCGGCGAGGGCGGTCGCCATGTACGCCAGACTCAAACTGCTGTCGGCGGTTGCGCAACAGTTGGATACGGAAACAGGACTGGCATCGGCGATCCCCTGCGCCGCCCATTGCAGGGCATTTTCCGCGTGGAAGAAGGCCGCGTTCCAGTCAGCGCGACCGTGGGCGTTACGCAAGGACGTGCCGCTGAGAGCCAGCATGCTGGCGATGGTGATGCTGGAGACGCCGCCAATGACAAGGACGGTAACGAGCGTGCTGCCCGAGTTGGAACGGGAGGAAAAAGGGTTTAAACGCATAATTTGGAAGGTCAGTTGTTTCTCATTTTCACCGCAAAACTGCGCCAGACGTTGGCAGGGTTGTTCGAGTGGCTTGTTCCGAACCGTCCTGAGGAACCGTTGTCATCCATTTTGATCAACACATTCACCAGCGCATTGTCGGCCGTGCCATCCGTTTTGAGGGATGGCGAAAAGCTAAGGACCCGGACCACCGCACGGGAGTTGGTCTGCACCAAAATGGCGGGCGCGTTGGTGCTGGAAAGATTGGAATTGTAGAGCACCCGCCCCGTGCCTGGATCGAAGCTGATTTGCTGCCTTGGATAATCCGGAGCAGGACCACGGGCGACAACTATGTTTTGATAGCCGAGGATCGTGCCTGACGGGTTCGTGGCGGGCGAACTGAATATCACGCCTTCGCCGGCGCTCATGACACGGAGATCCTGGATGATCTTGTTTTGCAGGTCGCTGGACATCTGCTCGACCGTCGCGTCCGCAACTCCCCGCTTGTTCTCTTTCGCCGATTGGATCAGCAGCAGCATCGCGGTGCCGGCGACCAGCGCGGCCAGACTTGAGGCAACCAGCAACTCCACCATCGTGAAGCCGCGACTAGAACGGTCTCTTGAAAGCGGGTTTTCGCTCAATTCTTTCATTGAAGCAAGCGCCTTTGGACATGTTGTTTTCTTCACCTTCACAAATCCTTGGTTCGCAGCAAGTCGAGTTGAACTGACAGCCGTCCACCACGACCCAATGGTGAGTCCCAGGCCACCTTCACATTCAGTTCTTTGTCATGAGGCAGCCCGCCCACTGACTGGGTGGTAAGCGTCACCTGCATTTGGGGATTGCGATTCTGCAGCCACAGCAGGTCGGGATGGAAGGTTTGGAAGTCAGAGGTGTTAATCGCGACCCAGGAAGTGCTGGCGGGAATGTTAATCCTGGGAGACCCTCCCGACCCGTTGAAGAGTGGATTGATCGGAAAGCCACCCGTGACATCGCTGAACTGCATGGCTTTGATGGTTTCAACGTAATGAATCAGGTAATCCATCGCAATGGCCTCCTCCTTGGACTTCATTGAGGCCACCCGGTTGAACATGATTCCAGAAAAGCAGGCAGCGACAAACAGTGCCAAAGCCGCCACGCCAATCATGGTTTCGACCAACGTGAAGCCACCGGAATGTCGTGCAGCCCCCCTGTCAGTCGCTTTATTAAAACCCGCTTTCATAGTTTACCATCGTATCCCTCAGCATGAAGCAAGCCTGCCAATCGAGAACGGCCCAAGTCTTCAACGGCTCCGTGAACGGATACTTATCTCAAAACCAAAACAAATGCGGAAATCCCGGGAAAGAACGTCGCACGCTGGCAACCCCCCAGCTAAAACGATAATGAAGCGGGCAAAATCGTAAAAGCTGAAGTGTGGAATCCGGGTTCCTGTTCAAGACCAAAATGGCTTGAATTTGGACAGACTGATTTGTGCGTGAACTGTCCTGGGAACTCATCCGAATCAATTCGCCGCTTCCCACTTGATGAGCGCGGCCTTGACCGGTTCAAAATTCGCCAGGTCTTCCGGTGTGGCAGTTTGTTGGCTGTGTTGGATCATCCCGCTCTTTTCCACCACAAACGCGCGAATGTTATGCCGCGACCCGGCCCTGTCAATTGGCGCTTCTTCACAACGCGGCCAGCACTTCGGCGGCATGTTCGGCGGGCTTGACTTCCGGCCAGATTTTTTTGATGCATCCGTCCGGGCCAATCAGAAATGTCACGCGATGGGTGCCCATGTATTTGCGGCCCATGAAACTTTTCCGGCCCCACACGCCGTACGCTTCAACGATTTGCCTGTCCTCATCCGCCAGCAGCGTGAAGGGCAGTTTAAATTTCTCCACAAACTTGTCGTGCGACTTCACGGGATCAGTGCTGACGCCGAACACGACCACGCCTTTCTTTTTGAAGTCGGCAAAATGATCGCGAAACGCGCACGCTTCTTTGGTGCAGCCGGGCGTGTCGTCCCGGGGATAAAAATACAGAATGACGTTCTTGCCTTTGAAATCGGCGAGTGAAATGTTTCCGCCGCCGCTGGTCGCCGCCGTAAAGTCCGGGGCGGTGTCTCCTTCTTTCAATTTCAGTTCGGGTGATTTGGCCATAATACAATTTTGGGTTTGAGAATCCTATTGTTTCTTCGCCGGCGAACTGGCCGGATGCGAACTCAGTTGTTTCATGCCGTCCCAGACGTATAGCAGCCCCGAGACGCCCGTGCAAATCGCCGCGCTTATCATCCAGATTGAAAACCACGGTTCGCCAAAACGATCATCCCATTTCATGAGCAGCCAGATGACGCAGAGCATTTGCAACACGGTCGCCACCTTGCCCAGGAGGCGTGGACGCACCACCACTTTGCCCACGGTCATTTGAATGACTCCCATGCCTATCAGAATCATCAGATCACGTCCGATGATGGTCCCGGTGAGCCACAACGGAATGTTGCCAAAGTGCGGGTTGTTCAGGCTGAACAAGACGACGCCGGAGAGCAGCAGCAATTTGTCCGCGAGCGGATCGAGGATCGCTCCGAGTTCGCTCTTCTGGTTGTAGCGCCGGGCGATATAGCCATCCACGCCGTCGCAAATCGCCGCGACGGCAAACGCAATAATCGCGCTCAATCGGTGCGCCTCGTTGCCGGTCTTCATGTAATAAAGCACTTCGACGACGAAAAACGGAATCAGAAGAATCCTGAAGATGGTGACTTTGTTGGCGGTGGTCATTTAAATTTAACGTCCAACCCTACCCGGCGATCATGACATGCATCCTGGAAATTTGCACGCATTGAAATTGCATCGCAGTTGAACGGGGTGCTGCTGCTTTCCAAAAAAACATCGTGAGCTTTTCCGAATCGGACTCAATCCCGATTTTCCCCTTCAGACCGGAGGAAAACCTCCGATTACCAACCCGAGTGTTGAATTGTCATGAATAAAATCAAAATTGCGGTCTTGTTGTCCATCTTTTGCCTGCTCGCTGCCGGCTGCGCCTCGACCCAACAAACGAAACACACCAACCGACGGTTTCGCGAAGCCTCGTCGGCGAATGTGGTGTTGCAGTTCTCCAGTTGGGAATATACTTTCCTCCTCCGGCCGCGTTACCACGACAACGGTTTTTTGCTGCAAGTGCCGCGCGAAAAGATCGCGCTGGTGCTCGACAGGATGAACCTGAGCAAGCGCGAACTGGCGGTGGTGGTAGTCGGCTGGAATCACGGCCCGGAAGAATTGGACCGGCTGGTTTCAGATTGGAAAACCATTTTGGGCGGCTGCGGATTTCAACGTGTCGTTGTGCTCAAATCCACCGGCACCCCAGAACTGAATGGATCGCTAATCATTGACGACTCAAATTTATCCGGCGGTTACGCGCCAAAAGTCACGCAGCTCTAGCCCCAAGCAAAAACCCGCGCGGACGCTCTCGTCTCGTCCGCCGCTGGAGCGGATGCTCCGGATTCATCAGGCGATTCAGGCCGGCAAATTTCCCAACGCCTCCACACTCGCGGGCGAACTGGAAGTCACCACCAAGACCATTCACCGCGACATCGAGTTCATGCGCGACCGGCTGGAACTGCCGATCGAATACGACGGCGCAAAGTTCGGCTATCATTACACCGAAGAAGTCAGCGCGTTTCCAACCGTCCACCTCACCGAAGGCGAACTCTTCGCGCTCATCATCGCGGAAAAAGCGCTCCAGCAATATCGCGGCACAAATTTTGAGAAGCCGCTTCTGAGCGCCATCAAAAAAATGGAGCAGTCGCTGCCGGACACGATTTCGCTCAACCTTTCGGACATCGAACAAACCATTTCCTTCCGCACGCGCGCCGAACAGATTCTCGATCTGGAAATTTTCGATGCCCTCGCCAAAGCCGCCGCGCACCGCCGGCAGATCGAACTGGCCTATCGCAAGCCGGGCCGCCGCGAAATCGAGCAGCGTGTGGTGGACCCCTATCACCTCGCGAATATCAACGGCGAATGGTATCTCTTCGCGTTCGATCATCTCCGCAAAGACATCCGCACCTTCGCTCCGGCGCGAATCCAGACCGTGAAGCCCACCGGCAAAACCTTTGCGCGTCCGCAAAAATTTTCGCTTGAAAAACGCCTGCGCGACAGCTTCGGCGTCCACTCCGGCGAAGGTGAACACGACGTCGTCATACGCTTCGACGCGCGCGTGGCCGATTACGTCCGTGAAAAGAAGTGGCACGAATCGCAGCAACTGCGCGAGTTTAGGAACGGCGCAGTCGAGCTGCGCCTGAAACTTTCGAGCCTCATGGAAATCCAACGCTGGATTCTCAGTTGGGGTGGCGATGCGAAGGTGATTCAGCCGCGCGAGCTGGCCCAAGCCATCAAAGAAGCCGCCGAAACAATTCTTCGCGGGTGATGGGTCCGGCGACTGAGGTGCACTGAGAATCTTGACATCAAACCGTCTGCCGGCTGCGGCGGAACAAATTTCCTCAAACTTCACATTGTGAATTTGCGCGCGTGGTCTATAATTTCATGGTTCCTTTGTTAGGGCGCAGCAAACAGGTTTTATGAGCAGGCTGGATAACGTTAAATGGGGCAATCGTGATGCGCGTCATTTCGAGCTTCCCGATGCGGATCGGGCCTTCACTTTGATCGAACTCCTCGTCGTCATCGCCATCATCGCCATCCTGGCTGCGCTGCTGTTGCCCGTCCTGTCCAAGTCCAAGAACCGGACTTTGACCATCGTTTGTCTCAACAATCTGAAGCAGATTCAAATCTGCTGGCACGCCTACACCTTGGACAACAACGATCTGCTGACGCCGAACAATTCCGTGACCAGCGTTACCGCGGGCGGCAGCGGCGGCGCCATCGCTTCCGGCGTATCCTGGTGCCTGGCTGAACCGACCGCCACCAACGTCGAAAATGGCATGTTATTCCAATACAACCGCTCTTTGGGCATCTACCATTGCCCGGCTGATCGTTCCACTTTTTCAGATCCTAGCGGAAACACGGCCGGGCCGTTGCGGGCACGCAGCTACAACATGAGCCAGTCCGTGAATGGTTACCCGGAGTATGATTGGTTCCTCGTCGGTTATATCCCGTATTTCAAAAAACTCACTCAAATCAAAAGCCCGAACCTCGCAGACTGCCTGGTCTTCATTGACGAGAACGAGGGCACCCTGCTCGACGCGCAGTTTGGCATGCCGACCGATTTTTACGGCGGCAGCGGCTTTTGGTGGGACATGCCGTCAAACCGGCACAATCAAGGCGCCAATCTTGCCTTCGCCGATGGTCACGCGGAGCGCTGGAGATGGGCCGTTCCAAAAATATTTCAATACTGGATTCAATCGGTGCCGCCGGAAGAAATGCCCGACTACCTCCGCATCAGGGCTTGCATGAAGCAGACAATGGCTCAATAGCAATGGGTGGATCCGGAGGCCCTGAAAATTCTTGATAATAGCTGTTGCAATTCCTCCAAAAATCGTAATCCTCGGCGCATCCGTAACATTACTCGTTCTTTCAGGATAATAGTGAATCTTCAGGTGAACTCCGTTCAGTGACGATTTTAGACCCAATGGTTGGGGACAGTCTGGGAAAGCAAGAGTGATTCGGACAGGAAAAATAAAATGAGTACAAAATTGTTTGTGGGAAATCTTTCCTTCGACACTACAGAAAACGATCTGCAGGACGCGTTCGCCGCGCACGGCACGGTCGTGGAGGTCAACCTGATGATGGACCGGGCCACCGGTCGTCCCCGCGGTTTCGGTTTTGTCACCATGGGCTCGCCGGAAGAGGCACAAAAAGCCATTGACGCCCTCAACGGCAAAGAAGTGAGTGGTCGCGCGCTCACGGTCAACGTTGCCAGACCGCGCGAAGAACGCCCAGGCGGCGGTGGTGGTGGTGGCGGTCGCCGTCCTTACGGTGGCGGCGGTGGTGGCGGCGGCGGCGGTGGTGGCGGTGGCGGTCGTCGCGAACGCTATTAAGGCTGCGGTCTGAATTTGTTCGAGGCTCGGAACGCTCCGGGCCTCGGTTTTCACTCTGTTGCGTCCGACTCTGGTTTCTCGACAAATGCTTTTCCAAGGACCGCATTTGTCTCTACGTCGAACTGAACTGGATTAAGATTGGCTCATCTGGAATTGCCAATCCTGCTTTCTGGCGCAGAACCAGAGCAATAATCGTATTTAATCCCGAGGACACCGGGACGATAGATCTTGATTACTTCACCCGGAAAATCTTCTGTTCACTACCCGACGCGAGCGTGACGCTCGAAGACTCGATGGCCACGACTTCAACGCCGTTGATGCGTTCGCCGCAATTGAGCGACTTGCCGTTGATTATGACGCTGGAACCGGTGGTGCGATAGAAGATGCCCTGCACTTTCACGGAATCGAATCCCAGCGCGGGCGCCTTTGTGACGACGACTGGCGTTGAAACAATGGGTGCGGTTTCCACAACCGGCGTAACGCTGGCCACCGCCCGCGGAGTTACAGACTTTGTGTCCGCCACGGTTTCGATTCGTGTTGCGGCGCCAGGATCCTGAATTGTCGAAGCCGGTTCGGCAACCGTCCGGGCTTGAACACGAATTGGTTCATCCGAGTTCATTTTGCCAACGCACCAAACCAAGCCAGCCACAACCGCCACAACCGCCGCGACCGCGGCGGCAGGAATCGCCAGCTTGCTGAGCCAGTTGTTTTCGCGGCGTGACGCCACGGGCTTCTGCGCTGCGGGTTGCACCGCCCCGGCGCGTACGGGGCGCGATGCGGTTTTTGATTCAGGCTGCCGCTTTTCACCCGCGAGCATGTTACGCCATGCGTCCAATTTGTTCGTGAGAACAAGGGAATCGAGGTGAGCCATGTCCAGTTTCGACACTGGCATCCCGTCGTTGTGGGTATCATGTTCATGTGCGAACACATTGGCAACGTGAACAACCGTGAGCAATGAAAGTTCGTTCGTGAAAGTATGGCTGGGTGTGTGATGCAACGCGGCGGCCTCGACCAGCGGCGCGGGCATGCCCCACAAGCTGAGCAGGTACGCGCCTACCTCGGCGTGAGTCACTCCAAGTTGCGCTGCTTCCTCATCGTTCAGCGCGCGGACGTTCTTGCGCGCGGCGGCGATCACTGCCGCGTACTCCACCGGCAGATTCGACGCCAGGACGATCCGTCCGACATCGTGGAGCAGTCCGGCGGTGAAGGCGTCGTTTGCCATCCGGGTGTCCCCGCTCTCGAACATGATGATTTTACGCGCGATGTTCGCGACTGCAAAGCTGTGGGCCCACAGACGGTCGAAGGAGATGCCCGCCTTCTTCGCCTCGTCATTTTGACTGAACACTTGCAGGCAAAGCACGAGTGACTTGACCGTTTCCATGCCTAGCAATGAGACGGCATCCACCGGATCGGTGATTTTCTGGCTGAGAGCGAGTGAGGCCGAATTGACCATCTGCAGCAACCGCGCGGTCACAACCGGATCGCGGGCGATCACTTCACCGATGTTCTGCGCGCTGGTGCCGGGGGACTCGACCTGCTTGAGCACCTCGAAATAGGTCGAAGGCAGGCTTGGCAACCGATGGAGGCGGGGTACCAGCGCACGGAGTTGATCCGTGGAAAGCCACGCATCGAGTGCCAGGCTGCGCTGCACGGTGGACATGAGCACCTGGGGGTTGTATGGCCGCGCGATGAACTGATGCGTCCCGCCGATGCAGTTGATGATGAGTTCCTGATCCGCCACATCACCCACGACGAATCGCAATGTCCTCGGGTGGAGTTTGCCAACCTCCTGCAACAACTCCGCGCCGTTCATGCCCTGTATCTGCATGTTGGTCACCACGGCGTCGAACGGTTGAGCGGCCATCGCGGCGAGGGCCGCTGGTGCGTCGGATACAAACGTGCAATCCCACGTGCCGCTGATGCCGGCCATCGCTTGTTTCAGCGCATTGAGCGCTTTGGATTCGTCATCTACAAAACAAATTCGTTTTTTCATTTGTGCAATCTTAGTTATCCAAAACCGGCAACCTGCTAACGCTGTCTTATCGGCTGGCAGGCGAAAGACTTAAGGCAAATCGTGTGCGACACTTTGCGCAGGGCAAATTGCCTTTTGAGCGAATTCCTGGTTGTACTTTCTTGTACTGTTCCATTATTTTTTGACCAACTTCGAGACATAATCTCCCGTCACCCACGTCGGCATCAGACTGATAGCATTTCATGTGCTGGAACGGGCACGTACCCTGATTTGCCACCCCGTTCAATGTGTGCAGGCAAATCTCCCGCCATCGCTCGGCCGGAAATCCTGCTTGCACTCCCCTGCTCCGCTCGTAATCTTTGCGCCGCAATTTTATGAATTACAAAATTTCAAAACGGGCCGCGTCACTTTCACCGTCACTCACACTGGCGATTGACTCGAAGGCCAAACAAATGAAAGCCGACGGGTTGGACGTCGTCGGCTTCGGCGCGGGCGAACCGGATTTCGACACGCCGCAACACATCAAGGACGCCTGCGCCAAGGCGCTCGCCGACGGCTTCACCAAATACACGCCCGCCAGTGGCATTCCCGAATTGCGCCAGGCCATCGCCGACAAGTTCAAACGCGAAAACGGCCTCACCTATAAGCCGTCCCAAATCATCGTCTCCTGCGGCGGCAAACATTCCTGCTACAACGTCATCCTCGCCACGTGCGAAGAAGGCGACGAAGTCATCATCCCCGCGCCGTATTGGTTGAGCTATCCGGAAATGGTCAAGCTCGCCGGGGCGAAACCCGTCATCATCGAGACCACTGACAAAACCGAATTCAAAGTCACGCCCGCACAACTCCGCGCCGCCATCACGCCGCGCACCCGTTTGTTCATCTTGAATTCGCCGAGCAATCCGACCGGCTCGGTTTACACTCCGGAAGAGATCAAAGCCCTCGGCGACATCTGCGTCGAGAAGGGCGTGCTCATCATGAGCGACGAAATTTACGAGCACCTGCTTTACGACGGCGCGAAGCACAAGAGTGTCGCGAGCTTTTCACAGGCGCATTTTGAACACACCATCATCGTTCACGGCTTTGCAAAAGCGTGGAGCATGACCGGCTGGCGCCTGGGCTTTCTTGCCGCGCCGGAACCGATCGCCAAGGCCATTGACGCCGTGCAAAGCCACAGCACGAGCAATCCGACTTCGTTCGCGCAAAAAGGCGGCGTCGCCGCGCTGACCGGACCGCAGGATCATCTGCCGAAATGGCTCGCGGAATTCAACAAGCGCCGCACCTTCGCCTTTCAAAAGCTCAACAGCATTCCCGGCATCTCCTGCGTGAATGCCAAAGGCGCGTTCTATCTTTTCCCGAACATCTCCAAGACTGGCCTCAAATCCGCCGAGTTTTGCGCGAAGCTGCTGGAGCAGGAAAAAGTCGCCGCCGTGCCCGGCATCGCCTTCGGCGCGGACGACTACCTGCGCATCAGCTATGCCACGAGCATGGCGAACATTGAAAAGGGACTGGATCGCCTGGACAAATTCGTGCGCAGCCTGGGGAAATAATTTCGCGGGGCAATCAACCAGCGCGCTGTGCAAACATGGCGCGTTTTTTTCAGTCGGGTGGTGACTCGTTATGTTCGGAGTTCCGCGTTTACGCGGCCTTGGAACCGCCTAAAGGCGGAACTCCAAACTTCAAAATGCGTCGCTGCCATCCGTCGCGTCAAGTTGACTTGGCTTTCACGCGCCTTTAGCCTTTCCACGATGAACGCACTGCAAGATTCCCTGCTCGAACTGATCCGTCGCACCTCGGCTGAAATCCCGGATGACGTCCATCAAGCCATCCTGAATTCGCTCGAACAGGAAAAAAAAGGAACCATCGCCGAGAACGCGATGAAGATCATTGACCAAAACATCGCGCTGGCAAAAAACAAGTCGCAACCGATTTGCCAGGACACCGGCAGCATTTTGTTTTTCGTGGATTGCCCCGTCGGCTACGACCAGATCACTTTCGCCGAGACCGCGCGCACAGCGGTGACGCTCGCGACGAAGAAAGGTTTTCTCCGCCAAAATTCCGTGGATTCGCTCACGGGCAAGAACGACGGCACAAACGTCGGACCGGGCGCGCCCGCGTTTCATTTTCATCAACATCGTTCGCCGGAACTCAGCGTGAAGCTCGCGCTCAAAGGCGGCGGTTGCGAAAACGTCGGCGCGCAATACTCGCTGCCCGCCGAGCAACTCAAAGCGAACCGCGACCTCGACGGCTGCCGCAAGGCGATTCTCGACGCCGTCTTGCAGGCGCAAGGCAAAGGCTGCGGGCCGGGCATCCTCGGCGTGTGCATCGGCGGCGACCGCGCGACGGGCTATGAGTTGAGCAAGACTAAATTTCTGCGGCTGATCCCCGACCGCAATCCGATTCCCGAACTCGACGCGCTGGAGCAGGACATTTTGAAGACGGCGAACGAACTCGGTATCGGCCCGATGGGTTTTGGCGGCAAGACGACGTTGCTGGGGGTGAAGATTTGCGCCGCGAACCGCCTGCCCGCGTCGTATTTCGTGAGCATCAGCTACATGTGCTGGGCGTATCGGCGTCAGGGCGTGACGCTGGATGCGGAGGGGAGAATTGGGAAGTGGTTGTATTGAAAGCTTGCCGGATGAATCAACACGAATTTCCCTGTCCAGCTTGTGGCTTTCTTGTGTTTGATGAGCCATCTGGAAATTACACAATTTGTCCTGTGTGCGGTTGGGAAGATGACCATGTTCAGCTTGAGCATCCTGATATGAGAGGCGGTGCAAATGGAGAGTGTCTTTTCGAGTGGCAACAAAAAGTGCTTGAACAAATTCCCGTTGCAACCACGGAGCATCGAAATTTTTCCCGCGACAAAAAATGGCGGCCGCTGAAACCTGAAGAACTTTTGAAACAAAAACCCGGGCCAAAAACCGGTTTGGATTATTTTCACGCTGTGGTCTCTGAATCTCCAAATTACTATTGGCTGAAATCATGAAACCACTTTCCCTTCCCTTCACCGAAGAAAAAATCCGCGCGCTGAAAGTCGGCGACGAGGTTTTGATTTTGGGCATCGTGTTCACCGGGCGCGACGCGTGAGCAGGTTACGATGAAAGCTACGTTCGCAGTCATCAATCAGATGCAGGCCGATGGCGTCATCGACAAATACGCGATTGGCGGGGCGGTGGGCGCAACCTTTTACCTCGAACCGGTGGCGACGCTGGACATTGATATTTTTGTTTCGTTCCAGAAAGCGGGTTCGTTGCTCACGGTCTCGCCGATTTACGATTATCTCACGACGCGCGGGTTCAAGGCGGAAAAGGAATACATCATCATCGAAAGCTGGCCGGTGCAGTTTCTGCCGGCGGGCAACGCGCTGGTGGAGGAGGCGCTGGCGCTGGCGGTGGAAACGGATTTGGAAGACGTGCGCACCTGGGTGATGACGGCGGAGCATTTGACGGCCATCGCACTGCAAATCGGCCGCACCAAGGATCACACCCGGATTCTGCAATTCATCGAAAGCGGGACGCTTGCCCCGGACAAGCTCGACCAAATCCTTGCGCGGCATGGGTTGCTTGCCAAATGGGAGCAGTTCGGGCATAAGTTTCTTGAGGGAAACAAATGAGTGACCGGATGCGCAAAATTTTGGATAGCAAACGGGACATGCGTCAGCGTCTCGCTGCGCTGCCTTTTGCCGAGAAGGTGAAATTGCTGGAGCAGCTTCGTGATCGCAGCCGGGCGATTGCGGCCAGCGGGCTGAAAAGACAATCGTCCCATCGAAGTTGACCGCCAACCTGGATTAAAATGCAGCCATGACCAAATTATCCTTCCCCTTCACCGAAGAAAAAATCCGCGCGCTCAAAGTCCGTGACGAAGTGGTCATCACCGGCACTTTGTTCACCGGACGCGACGCGGTTCACAAGTATTTGCACGACGGCGGCCAGCTTCCGCCTGGCGTGGATCTCAAGCAAGGCATTCTTTACCACTGCGGCCCGGTCATCATCAAAGACGAGCAAGGCAACTGGAAATGCACCGCCGCCGGCCCGACGACTTCCATCCGCGAGGAGCCGTATCAATGGCAGGTCATCCGCGACCTGAATTTGCGCGGCGTCATCGGCAAAGGCGGCATGGGCGACAAAACGCTCGCGGCGTGCAAGGAATACGGCTGCGTCTATCTGCACGCCATCGGCGGCGCAGCGCAGGTGCTGGCCGAGTGCGTCAAAAAGGTGCGCAACGTTTATATGATGCAAGAATTCGGCGCGCCGGAAGCCATCTGGGAATTTGAAGTGGCGGATTTTCCCGCCGTCGTCACCATGGATTCGCATGGCAATTCGCTGCACAAGGAAGTTTTCGCCGCCAGCCAGGCCGAGCTGGCGAAGCGGCTTTAGTTTGGGCCGACCATTTAGCGTGGTCATGGCCAACTGAAGCTTGAACTCAAACACCGCTCGTTTTGGCTACTTGAACAAGTTGAGAAACTTGGACGCTGGTGTCGAGTTGGTGACCTTTGAGGGTGAGTTGGTGGCCGGCCCAGCCGGTGCAGCGGATTTGCCTCCGCCAAACAGACCGCCAACGGCGTTTATCAGGGAGCCGGCTTTCTCGCCACCTGCCTCACCAATCTGTTTTACCACCCCGCCGCCAGTTTTGGCCGCCAACGCGACCAGCACCAGCTTGTCAATGCTCGCCTTCGGATTACCAACCGTTCCCTGCATTTTCAAAAATTCCGGCAGGGCGACATACACGGCATTGGTGGGTGTATCGGCATTCACGAGTCCGATCTTGTCTGCCATTGCGCGGGCCAGCGCAACCGTAACGGGAATTTGAATTGCGGAGTTGGTCAGAATCGGCGCGAGGATGACATCGCCGGCGGCGAGGGCCTGAAACGCTTTGCTGCGAACTTCCGCCTGCTGCAACTGTACGCGCCCGTCACCAGCCTTGGCGTTCATCGAGATCACATCAATGGGCGCGGCGGTCAATTCATCCGCCCAACCGCCTTTGCTCTTGGCGCTGCCGGTGAGCCGGCCGAGCAAACTGCCAATGGCCGCCGCGGGATTCCGGATCAAATCAGGAATGCCGACGATGACGTTGATGACCGAATTGATCAACGGCGAGCGCACATTCGCAATCGAAAGGTTCATGTTCGTGGTGGCAAAATTGAACTGGCCGGTCAGATTTTTTTGCAGACCCGCGCCGGTGATGCCCGCGCCCTTGACTTGCGCATCGGCGCTGGTCACGCCGGCCAATTGCCCTTTGCGATCCGGAACGAAACTGTTCACGAGCGGCGCGAGGGGGATGGCACTCGCGGTGAAGGTGACGTCATATTTGTAGCCCGGCACGCCGAGATCCAGATCGGCCGTTGCTTTGATTGGCGCGTTGTTGAGCGTGAGCTGACAGGGCTTGACCACGACGTGTCCGCCGTCGAGTAATGCGGTTGTCTGCCAGTTCGCGATGTCCACCTCGCGCAGGAACAAATGTCCGATGTTCAGAGTAAAAGTGAAATTCTTGAGCGGCAACTTGATCGCATCCGGCTCTTTGTTTGGATCAGGCGAAGGAGCCGCGGCAGTCGCTGCCGACGGTGTGTTGGTCGCGCCGGTTTTGTTGCCGGAGAGCAAATCGTAATAGCGCGTCACATCCAGCGATTCCGCGGCAAGTTTCACGTTGCCAGTAATAGAATCCGCCTTGGAAATATCCGCGCTGCCGTCGAGTTGCAGTTCGTTTTTCGCGCGCCCGGTCGGCGTCAGCACAAGTTTGCAAGCGAGCGTGACTTTCTTTTGTTTGTTCGTGACGCGGCCTTTGAAATCGAGCGCGCCATCGATCGGGCTTGCGCCCGGCGATGCCAGTAGACGCGCCAGGAAAGTTTGCATGGCGATTTGGAAATCGGCGTCCTGCGTCTCGCTGTCAAATGTACCGGAGCCGGAAACTTTTAGTGCGGACCGTCCTTGCTGGTCGAGGTTCAGTTGATAGTCATCCAGCTTGAGTTGTTTTAAATTGGCGACGCTACCGCGGCCTTGAGCGCGCAAATCACCATGATTGACGCGGGCGCTCCCCTTGCCGGTCGCGAGGTTGTCGAGGTGGGCTTCGAGTTCAAACGCGAGTTGCCGGCCGGCTTTTTGAGATACCAGTTTCGCTTTCACGCCGGCAATACCTTCGGGCGCGGCGTCGCCGGTGAACGCTTTCCAGTCCGCAAGATCCAGGTTTGTGACCGTGAGGTTGAGCGCGGCATCGCCCACGGCGCTGCTAGTGCTACCCCAGGCGATGGTCATGGGGCTGGACAATTCGCTTTGGAGAAGCGGACGCGAGTTTTGTGTGCCGGTCAGATTCAGCGTCTTTAACACGATGGCCGACGCGGATTGGTCCACCGTCACGGCGTAGTCGCCACGCAAGTCGAGCGTGGGCGAAGTCTGGCTTTGCCGCGTGACCTGGAAGTGCGCGGCTTCGAGCCGGCCCACGGTGGAAATTAAGCTGCCGCCTTTGCTGAACTCGATGTCGTTGGTGGAACTGATTGTCGTCGTGCCAAAATCCATTCCGCTGGCCGCACCGATGAGATTCAACGCCCGTTTGTCTATCGCGAGAATTTCCAGCTTTAATTTGCCTTCGGACTTCGCCGTGTCGAACGGTCCACCCACGCGGACTTCGCCCAAGACCGAGTCGGCTTTGGTGAAACGCAGCGTCAGTTGCCTGAGCTCGGTGGATGTCAATTCGCAATCGAACTTCGCGGCCAGTGCATCCAGATCGGCCAGCGCGCCGCTGGCTTTCTCAACAGTGAACGTGGTGTTGCCCTTGGCGGACGCGGGTTTCAAGTCCGGTGTGAGGGCAAAATCAAATCCGCCGATCAACTTCGCTTGCAATGCGCCAGTGGCAGCGCTCGGCTGGGCGGCTTTTTCCACGGCGAGCGCGGCGGCGAGTTCAATCCTGCCGGACTGACCGTTCTTGAGGTCACTGACCGTGAAATTCAGGCCGGTCACATCCGTCACATCACGAGCGCCACTTTTGTAATTCTTCACGAGCCGGACAGTGGCGTTGTTCAAGGCGATTTTCTTGATGTCCATTTGCAGAGGCTTGGAGGACGCGTGCGGCTTGGTTGATTCTGGTTTCTTTTCTTCGACCTGCACCATAAGCCCTCCGTTAAGATTGCTGCTACCGTCGGCGTTTTCAATCACTGTCACGACCGGCGATTCGATGGCGACTTCCTGCACAACGATCTTGCCGTCGATGATGGACCACAAACTGTAGCTGGCGCGCACCTCGCGGACAACCAACAGCGGTTCGCCGCCGCGCGGCTGGACCTTAAGGTCGTGCAGCACGATATGGCTGAACGGGCTGATTTGGGCATCGGCCACAGTCACGCCTGCGCCAATGGCGTTGCCGACTCTGGGCAGGATGACGCTTTTGAAAAACGCGGCGCTCGTGGCGACGAAATAAAACACGACCAGCAGAATGACGCTCACGCCGCCGAGCCAGACAAGTTTGCGCAACCAGCCACCGCGTTTACGGGAGTCGGTTTTGATTTTAGGTTCAGCCATAGATTGTTGGTTTGAAATTGCTGCGTTGGCGTTTCGGAACGAACCCGCTTTGCCCAACGTAACCCAGCTTAGCAGGGCGTGAGAGGAGTTCAAACAACGAAATGCTTTGCGGAAGTTAAAGCTCGAGTTATGAAGTGCGACGCCTGCGCTTGAATGGATCCTCGTCGCCCCGGCTGCTACCGGGGTTGGAAAATCATCTCGATGAGGCTATAACTGCGGCGTGAACCGGATTTCTCACGTCGCCGCGCCGCCCGCGAAGCCGCTGATGCTTTACGACGGCGATTGCAAGTTTTGCGCGCTGTGGATTCACCGCTGGCAACTCGCCACGGGCGATTGCGTCGAATATCTTCCGTTTCAAGACCCAAGCGTCACGCTACAGTTTCCTGAAATTCCGCGCGAACAATTTGAATCCGCGGTGCAACTTATTTTGACGGATGGCTCGGTCTTCAGCGCGGCGGAAGCGGTGTTTCGTTCGCTTGCGTGCAATCCGCAGGAACAGTGGCTGCTTGATTTGTATCAACACTCGCCGGTCTTCGTTCGCATTTCGGAAACGGGTTATCGTTTTGTGGCCCACCATCGAAAATTATTTTCCACGATGACCTGGCTGCTCTGGGGACGACACCTTGAACCGCCACGGCAAAACCTCGTCCGCTGGATTTTTCTGCGCGCAATCGGAATCATTTATCTGATCGCGTTTGTTTCGCTCTGGACACAAATCACCCGCCTGGTCGGCCAGAACGGCATCGCGCCCGCTAACCTCATGATGGAAACCGCCAGGCAGAACTTCGCCGCGCAGAATATCGGCGCGGACCGTTATCACCTCCTGCCCACGCTCTGCTGGTTCGACGTCAGCGACGGGTTTCTGAATTTGCAGTGCGCGGCCGGAACGGTGCTCGCCGTTTTGCTTGTCCTCGGCATCGCGCCCGCTCCATGCCTGTTTTTGCTGTGGCTGATTTATCTTTCATTGACGACGGTGTGCGATGTGTTCCTGGGTTTTCAATGGGACAACCTGCTGCTGGAAACCGGCTTCCTCGCGATCTTTTTCGCGCCGCTGCAATGGATTCCCCGGCGGCCCTCGCAAGAAGCGCCGCCGTCGCGAATTGTTCTCTGGCTGCTGCGCTGGTTGTTGTTCCGCCTGATGTTTGAGTCCGGCTGTGTCAAACTGTTGAGCGGCGATGCGGCGTGGCACAATCTGACCGCGCTGAAATTTCATTACGAAACCCAGCCGCTGCCGACATGGATCGGCTGGTATGCACACCAGCTTCCGGGTTGGTTCCAAAAATTTTCCTGCGCCGGATTATTGGGGATCGAGCTTGTCATTCCGTTTTTGATTGTTCTGCCGCGCGAACCGCGCCAGTTCGCGTGCGTCTTACTTGTCGCGCTGCAAGTTTTGATTTTGCTGACGGGCAATTACTGCTTTTTCAATCTGCTGACCCTGGCGCTCTGCGTGACCCTGCTCGACGACGCGGCCATTCAAAGTCTCTGGCCGACAAAATGGCGTCGCAGCTCGATCACCTTTCAACCCACCACTGTCGCCTCGCCCCGGCGGCACTGGCCGATGGCTTTCACGCTCCCGGTGGCGGCGCTGGCAGGGTGCGCCTGTTACACGCATTTTTTCGGGTTCGTCGGCCTGCGCATGCCGGGGCCGGAGCCGGTGGTTGCCGTTCACAAATGGCTGCAGCCCTTTCGCTCGTTCAACAGTTACGGTTTGTTTGCGGTGATGACGACTTCGCGACCCGAAATCATCGTCGAAGGCAGCAACGACGGCATGAAGTGGGACGCTTATGAATTCAAATACAAACCGGGCGACCTGAGCCGCCGTCCGCCATTCGTCGCGCCGCATCAACCCCGGCTCGACTGGCAGATGTGGTTCGCCGCGCTGGGCGACGTCCGGCAAAATCCGTGGTTCGTCAATTTTTGTGTCCGGCTGCTGCAGGGGTCGCCGGAAGTGCTGGCGTTGCTGGAGCGAAATCCTTTTCCCAACGCGCCGCCGCGTTACCTCCGCGCCGTCGTTTGCGAGTATCATTTCACCGATTTCGCGGCGCGGAAAAAGAACGGCGACTGGTGGCGGCGGGAGTTGCGGGGAATTTACCTGCCGCCCATCTCGCTGAATGAAAGCAATCCGAAGGCGCAGCCGTGGCCTTGATTTGATTATCCACTCTGGCCGGGCCGCATACCTGATTCGGACGTCAAAGGAAAAAAGTATTTCAACAATGGCTCCCAACTTGGTTAACTGAAGAAAAACTAGGACACGCTTATGGCTAACAAACCTGAAATCATGACCACGACGGGCGGCAATCCTGTCGCCGACAATCAGAACTCCATCAGCGCCGGCCCGCGCGGCCCGCTGTTGATGCAGGATTGTCAACTGCGCGAAAAGCTCGCCCACCAGAACCGCGAGCGTATTCCCGAGCGTACCGTCCACGCCAAAGGCACGGCGGCATACGGCACATTGACCATCACCCACGACATCTCGAAATACTCCAAGGCAGCCGTGTTCAAGAAGGGCACGAAGACCGAGGCGTTATTGCGCTTCTCCACCGTATCCGGCGAACGCGGTGCGGCGGATGCCGAGCGCGAAATCGTGCAGCGGCTCGGCCCCGGTGCGGTGAATAGCAACGCCTGGCGGTCAGCAGTTGACCACCAACGCAGTCGTGCCGAACACTGACAACGCTTTCACAGAATTCAGTTCAACCGACCAAAGGAGAAAACATATGTCAACCGAAGCCAAATGCCCATTCCATCACGCCGCCGGCGGCGGCACGTCGAACCGCGACTGGTGGCCGAACCAGTTGAAGCTCGAACTCCTGCACCAGCATTCCTCCAAGTCCAATCCCATGGGCGAGGACTTCAACTACCCGGAGGAGTTCAAGAGCCTCGACTTGGCGGCCGTGAAGAAGGATCTAACGGCGCTGATGACCGACTCGCAGGACTGGTGGCCGGCGGACTTCGGCCACTACGG
>OCZU010000449.1_pt1 | contig 28710 bp, 20 predicted proteins | sample 1539001 | NCBI WGS metagenome assembly OCZU01 (sample SAMEA3539306, study PRJEB22396) | soil metagenome | biome: tundra; feature: field; material: soil | place: USA | collected 2010-05 | depth 0.15 m | reverse complement strand
GGAAGAGCGTCGTGTAGGGAAATAGTGTAGATCTCGGTGGTCGCCGTATCATTAAAAAAAAAAAGAACCCACGGCCGAAGGGATTCTCAGCTTTGGCGCGCCGGGGATGGTCACCACGCCTTCGCTGGACGCCGAGTTGTCGGTTCATCCCGAAGTTGGCCAACTGGTGCTTTTTCCGTCGTATTTCTGGCACGGCACGCTGCCGTTTCATAGCGAACAGCCGCGCCTCACGGTCGCATTCGACGTCGTGCCCGATATCAGCACGCGCAAGTACTAAATTATTTCAGTACGCGGTATCCCGGCAAACCGCCTCATTACAGCGGTTTGCCGGAAACCTATCCCGCACCAATCCCTAGAACTTGTATTCAGCTGAAATGTTGATTTCGCGGCCAACGATCGACCGTCCAAAACCAACTCCGTTGACGACGCCGTTGCCTCCAAATCGGGCATTACCCTCGGTCAAACCAATTTCGTTGGTGAGGTTCGAGCCCATCAGACGGAACAGCCAATTGTCACCGACGGTAGCAACGATACCTGCCGCCAGGTCCCAATAGCTGCCCAAAGGATTCAGGCCCGTGCCATCCTGGTAGTGCTGGCCGATGTACTCGTAGGTCACGTACTCGGTCACCGTGCCCCAGCTCGCCGTCTGGGTGTCGCTCGGCGTCACGCGAACCTGGAACTTCGGCAGACGTGCGAGCTGTGCGCCGTTGATGTCGCCGCAAATCGTCTGCCCCTGGATATTCTGGTACACGTAGCAGCCAATGAAGTTCTTGTAATGGGCATCTTCCCAATTGCCATTGACCGTTAACTTCAAGTCCCGGACGGCTTGCATATCACTGTCCGCTAACGGATTTACGCTGCCGATGAGTCGCACACCTTTAGCGGTCGAGCCGTAGGTGGCCGGGGGCCCAATCGGCTCGTCTTCTACGTTTTTGGGCGTATATAACAGCCCCGAGAACTCCTTGTCATAGACCGATGCGTCGATGTACGTATAACGGTTTTGAATCTTGAAGCCGACCTCGTAATTCTGCATGGTGGTCAGGGGCGGGTTCGAATTGCAGCGACTATTGACAGCCGCGGCGGCAGGCCCGGTCACATTGCAACGCACGTCGTCGAAGTTATCGAACTGCAGGCCATTGTTGACGCGCACGTAGGCGCTCATATGATCCGTGAACTCGTAATTGGCGCCCGCGGAGAACGTCGGCATCGTATTGTGTTCACTGGCGTACGAGTACGTCCCATTGGGCAGATTAACCGCGTTGTCCCATAGATCGAAGGCGGTCCCCAGCGCCATCGGAGACAGATTGGTCGTCTGTTGGGTCAGGTTGATATGCTCGACACGAGCCGAGGCATCCAGCAACCACTGATCGAACTTCCAGGAGTCCGACAGATAGAGGGCAACGTTCGTGGCAACGCCCTGCTCGAGGATGTTGTAGCTTCCGTTGGCATTGCTGATGCCCTGGGGGCTGGACACTTGATAGTTGTTTCCGCCTGAGATGGCCGACAACATGATCGGGCTCGCATTCGGCTGATTGTTCATCAGCACATTGGAGCCCAACTCCCAGTTGTCATTGTCGGTGTAATGCGCGATGTACGCACCGGCGGTCAAGGTATTGCCACTGCCGAGGTCCATCGACAAGCGGAATTCATCGGTGACACTCGTGATCTTCTTCTGCACGAACCAGACTTGTTCGGTAATCACACTTTGAGCGGGATTGACCGCAGCACCGTTGGCGTAGTTGGCCTGGACCATGGCCGGGGTCAAGCCGGCCGGCGTCAAAGTAGACAACGAACCGATGAAGCTCGCCAAGGTGGAGGGGTTGCCGTTGTTGACGAGCGCGTGCGTGTTAACGTATCCGCCGTCAAACAGGAAGTTATTGCTGATCGCCCAACCGTTATCGAATTTCAACTTGAGCTCTGAACCGATAAAGTCCAGTTGGGCGCCACGACCATCGGTGATATCGTCGTTTTCAAAAGTGCCTGGATTCGCCGGATTCGGGACCAAGAAATTCGTGAGTTGCTTGCTGTTGTACGTGGAGTTCAGCTGATTGAAACCGGGATAAACGGAAACCGACCCGTTGTTTACCGAGTAAGGAAAATCGGCGTACCAGGTATTCTTGTCCTGCAGGGTTCTGGCCCAAACCATCACCGAGCCGTTGTCGAGATCATGCTTCAATGTGGCTGTCAGTTGCCCGCCGACGTCGGACGTATATTGCGGATCACGCACGCCATCGGATACGCGGTAGAAGCCACCAATGCTTCCGTACCAGCCGTCGGTGATCTTGCCGCTGACGAACGCATCGACGCGTTCCATTCCCTCATTTCCATAAGTCACGCCAATCGACCCGGTCGTTTTGTCCGAGCCGGTCCTCAAAATGAAGTTCGCGGTTGCGCCCGGCTGCCCCGAGCTGAAAATTGCGCTGGTTCCGCCCTGGACAATCTCTATGCGCTCGACGGTGTCGTCCATGCGCACCAAGGAGCTGGTATCCATAAAGGACAAGAAGGAGTAACCATAGACTGGCGAACCCTGGATCATCGTCGTGAAATACGGGGAATCGCCGCCGCCGTTGGGAAAGCCCGCTACGTCAATGTTGACGCCGGTTTGTCCGCCGGAGGCTTCCGGCCAAATCCCGGGCGAGAGCTTATAAATCTCGGCCGTACTCGCGGGATTCGCGTTTTGAATTTCGTCGAGGTTCGCCGATACGATGTTGAAGCTTGCGTCCAACTTCCTGACTGCCTGCGCCGAAGCAGTGACGACGATTTCGTCGAGCGAGGTCGAGGTCGTGTTCGCGGCGGAAGTCGTAGAGTCCTCGGCGGGAGTCGCCGTGTCAGCCGCATGGGCGGGACCGCCCGCACCATAGAGTATCGCCGCGACGGCGGCCGCCAGCACATGCCGCGTGCCGAGGCGATGCCCCGGCCGGCGCTGAATCAGCGTGGTCTTGGGCGTTGTAACTATCGATGACTTCGAATTCAGTGATCGCATCGAACCGCCGCTCAGGCGCATCTTGTCGTCATTTTTCTGTTTCACGGATCGTTCCCCCTTGAATACCTTGTTGACGTTCTGAATATTGAGAAATTTCGACTATTCAGTTCCCCGCAGTTCTCGTCGGACGTTGACTTCAATCGGAAGGAAATCGGTTCGCAATCGCTGGTCCCACAGCCGGAATCAGCGGCGATGGCCGCGTAACAGCATTAATTTGAATTCCCCCGAAATGGATCTCATTTCGCACCCACGCCCCGACCTTACACAGAAATGCTATCGATATCAAGAGTTGTTGTGGCGCAACCACACGCGCATCGGAAAGCATGTTTATGCAAGGAAATGCCGATGGATCGCGTTGGCGGCGCTGTCAGCGCCGCCGAACGCCCTAGAGGACCCCTAAATTCGGGAAAAAACGGGGGTTAGGCGCTCAACGCAATGCCGTTATGAACACCAATTCCGAGGATAGGGGTTCGGGCAGGCTGACGGGAAGACCGTCTTGCATGAGGGTCCGGCCCGACAAAACCATTGCGGCCGCGGCCCGGCGATCCGCAAAGGCGAGCCGATAACGCCGCTCGGGATCGAGGCCTTGCAGCCGGAAGCGGTGCGCGGGTTCGTCGGCTACCGTGCCGCGAAAGGCGTACAAAACGCCGCGCAGCCGAGCCATTGAGTAGTACTCGATGCCGTCCCAATGCACGCCGTCGGGACGGTCCGCCACATGGTACAGATCGGCCTCGCGTATCAGCGGTCGCAGCCTGGATTTGTATAACGCGAATTCATTGCGCGCCGCGTCGCGCTGCGCGAGCGTCCACCGGCTCGCATCGAGCATCAACGAGAACCAGCCGAGCATGCCGCTGCGAATCATATAGCGCAGATTCTCCAAATGCGGCGTGGGCCAGCTTGCTACGTAGGTTTCCAGCATCGCGGGCGGCAATACGTAACTGGCGTCGTAGAACGCGCGCCGGTTCGACAGCGGATCGTAAGTATCCGTGATCGAGAAATAATCGCCGTGCGCGGCACTGCCAAAGTCGACCATGCGCCCGCCGTCGTTGCAGATCTCGAGCAGCAGGGCCGGATGACGCCGGCGCAATTGCACGTAGATCGCGTAGTAGGCCCTTGTCGCGTGATAGCTGACGTCGGTTGCGTTCGATGCATCGACCCAGACGTAGCCTGAATCCTCGCTGACGTGCAGCGTAGCTGCATCGGGCGCCTCGGCCGGATGACCGGCTCTGGCGCTGCCCTGGGCGACCACGTAGCCGTCGTGTTCGAGCATATCGAGATGATTCTCGGTGACGATGCGTTCGAGCTCGCGAGCCGCCCAGGCGCGCGCCGCGGGGACACCAAGATCGATCGTCACGCCCTTGAACGGCTCGCTATGCTTCCAGCCTGCGGGCGGGTCCGCGATCAGCCAGTCGCGCGTCGCAGGGTCGAACACATTGAGCGCGCCGGCCTCTGTGGACACGCCTGCCTGTGTCCAGTCGACCCATAGGCCAAACTTCATCTGGAGCCGATGCGCATCATCGGCGATCTCACCGATGCCACCCGGGAATTTCGCGGGGTCTGCGTGCCAGTCGCCGACGCCGCGAAACCAACCTGCGTCCAAATGAAACATTTCAAGCCCGAGCGCTCGTGCATCGGCGATCATGCGCCGCGCCAGCGGCGCGTCCACGGCCATGCCACTACCCCAGCTGTTGCTGACCATTAACGGGTAGGCGGGATTGCGCACCGCTCGCGGATTGTTGAGCACGCCGCGAACCCAGCGCCGCAAGGTATTTGCGGCGCCATCTGGCCCGCCGCGACTGGTGCCCAGAAAGATCGTCGGCGTTTCGAAGGTCTCGTGCGGCAATAGTTGCGTACGGTAGGGACCCGGTGCGGGATTCAGGCCCGCCTCCCCACGTAACGATGTGCCGCGGCGCTCGAGCGTGATGCGCGTGCGGCCGCTGAATTCGATGCCGAGGTACCAGCCGCGCTGGTCCGCATCGCTGCGGTGGACCAACAGATAGGGGATCATCTCGCGCGGCTCGCCGGCGATGGGGCGTGCGTAGGTGCTCGATGCGCCTTGCCAGACATCGCCGTCCAGCAAAGCATCCTCGTGCGTTCCCGCGGACGACGGCGTATCGGCTCCCTTCTCGACCCAGAAGCGTTGCAACGCCGATTGCGCGTCGATCTGCCAGTCAAAACGAAAACTTGGCAGCAGCGGCAGCGTCACGGGCCGGTCGCTCAAGTTTTGAATACGGATCGTGTGCTCGATCGGGCCGCGGCCGGCGCGTGCGCGCCATTGCCATAGCAACCGCAGATGTGGCGAGTCTGCGGCGTAGACGAGTTGGACCTCTCGCGATCCGAAGCGGCTCGCGGCTCGCTCGAGGCGCCAGTGGACCGGCGCATCGACCGCATCGACGGTCACGTGATCCGGCAGGGTTTCGACGGCCTGATTCAACCAGATTTCTGCGCCGCGCAGAGCCAGCGCGACGACTCTCGGAGACTCGGTACCGGCGTCGACCGTGATCGATGTTTCAGCTGTGCGGATCACGGCTTGAACAATCGGAGTCGCGCCGACATGCGCGCCTGCACGCGCGCCGGCATGCCCGACGCGCGGCGCAACGCCAGTGCCGATCACGATCACCAGCAGCATCGCTGCGGCGGCGCATGGTTTTGTCGATGGCGTGCTGCAGATTCGCTGGCGCGTCATCAAGCCACAGGCCCGCGGGTCACATTGAGCCGTTGCAACCAAGTCGAGTAGAGCGCGATCCAATCCGCCGAGGGCGTACCGGGTCTGCCGATCCCAAATGCATGATTGCCTTCCTGGAAGATATGCGCTTCCACGGGCCGCTTTGCCTTGCGCATGGCATCGAGGAACAGCAGGCTGTTCTCGACGGGCACGGTTTCGTCATCGGCGGCATGCGCGAGAAAGCACGGCGCCGTGGAGGCGTCGACGTGCAACTCGGTCGAGTGCGCGGCAATCAGCGCCTCGCTCGGATTGGGACCCAGTAAGCGTTCGCGCGAGGGGTCATGGGTCCAGCGCTTGACCATCGTGATCACGGCATAGACGAGTCCGATTGCGAACGGCCGCGCACTCAATCGATCAATCGCGTCGAGCGGCTCGTAGACGGGGAGTTTGTGCCCGGTCGCCAGCGTCGCGGCCAGATGGCCGCCGGCCGAGAATCCGACCGCTGCGACCGTGTCCGCCTGAATACCGAATGCCGGCGCGCGCGATCGAATGAGCCGCATCGCGCGCTGCGCATCTTGCAGAGGCACATTGGCGCGATCGGGCCAGCCCTCGTCCGGCAATCGATAGGTCAATACGAACACGGTAAGCCCGAGGGCCGTGAGCCGGCCCGCAATGTCCAAGCCTTCGTTGCCGACCGAGACGAACTGATAGCCGCCACCGGGAATGACCAGCACTCCCGCGCCGTTGGACCTCGCGGGACGAAAGATATGCAGCTCGGGCACGGCGACATTGCGGACGTACACATTCGGCCAATCGGCGGGTAGCGTTTGCGCGGCAAATCCCGCGCCGCCGGGCGGTGAGCCGGGCCACAACGGCAAAGACTCGGCGCGCTTCCAGGCATCGGGCAACGCGGTCAATAATGCGTTGGGGGTCTGATCTCGCGATTGGGATGCCACCGATACCAGCGCCGAGGCGCTGCCGAGCAAGAGAAATGAGCGTCGATCGAGATCTACCATTGAGTTCCCTTTTGCGCGGCGCGATTGTGCTGATGTGATCTGTACCGCTGCACTATAAACGACACCAATCGCGCAGTGAACGCCGATGACGTTGAAGGGACGCGAAACTGCGGTGCAATCTTGCGCGCGCGTGCGCAGACTGCTATACCGCTCGCGTGTCATTCATGCAGCATCGGAACACACTAACGAGTCATGGCATCAATCGCACTCGACGCAGGCTGCTCGCGGCGGGCGCACTCGTCGCGGGCGGCGGAGCGCTCGGCGCGCCCTCGTTGTGCGGAGCATTCGCGGACCGCGCGGCGCTGCCACTGACACAACTGCGTTACGGACAAGTGCAGCTGCTCATCGGCCCGCTCGCGCGCCAAGCGCGCGAGAATCACGAGTTGGTCCTGAATTTGAACGAAGATTCGCTGCTGCGGCCGTTCCGCATACGCGCAGGCATGGCGGCGCCGGGCCAAGACATGGGTGGCTGGTACGACACCTATGCGTTTGCTCCCGGCGCGACTTTCGGTCAATGGATCAGTGCGCTGGCGCGCCACTATGCAATCACCGGCGATCCGCCGACACGAGCCAAGATTCGTCGCCTGGTGCGAGCCTATGCGCAAACCGTCGATCGCAATGGCAAGTTCTTCCAAAACAATCGATTCCCGTCTTACACCTACGACAAGCTTGCCGGCGGCTTGATTGATGCGAGAACGCTGACCCACGACGATGTCGCGCTCGCAGCTCTGGCACGCTCGACCGAGGCAGCCATGCCTTATCTGCCGCCGCACGCGATGGCGCGCAACGAGCATGCGGAACCGGGCGAGGATTTCAGCCAGCACGCGTGGGACGAGAGCTACACGATTCCCGAGAACCAGTTCTTCGCATGGCACTTGACCGGTGATACGCGCCACCGGGAGCTCGCCGAGCGATTCCTCTACGACGATTTTTTCAAGCCGCTCGCCGAAGGCGAGAATGTATTGCCGGGCAAGCATGCTTACAGTCACGTCAACGCATTGAGTTCCGCCGCGCAGGCGTATCTATCGCTGGGTGCGCCGATGCATTTGCGAGCCGCGAAAAACGGATTTTCGATGATTGCGGCGCAAAGCTACGCGACCGGCGGTTGGGGGCCGGACGAGCATTTTGTCGTCCCGGGAAGCGGCGCACTGGGCGCGAGCCTCGCAGAACAACATAAAAGCTTTGAAACGCCCTGTGGCGCCTATTCGCACTTCAAGCTGACGCGCTACCTGCTGCGTATCACGCATGATGCCGTCTATGGCGACAGCATGGAGCGTGTGCTCTATAACACGGTGCTCGGCGCAACGCCGCTGCAGCCGGACGGCCACGCCTTTTATTATTCGGACTACACCCGCGAGGCAACGAAGACTTTTCACCCGGATCGATGGCCCTGTTGCTCGGGCACCTTGCCGATGATCGCCGCCGATTACTCGGTCAGCACCGCATTTACGGGTGTCGACGGCATATACGTCAATCTCTACGTACCTGCGCAAATAAGCTGGCACCAAGCAGGCACTCGCTGCCAACTGCGGATCGAGACGGAATATCCGTATGCGGGTGCGATACGCATGGCGCTCGATCTGCCCGGTGAGCGGACCTTCACGGTCAATCTGCGAATACCCGCATGGGCGCAAAGCGCGAGCCTTTACGTCAACGGTCAGCGGGAAACGCGTAACTGGCAACCGGGCACATTCGCGGCGTTGCGGCGGGCGTGGCGACCCCGGGACATCATCGAGCTGGAACTGCCGCTGCCATTGCGGCTCGAGCCAGTGGATGCGGAGCATCCCGATACGGTTGCGCTGTTGTGCGGTCCGTTGGTGCTGATGCGCTTGCTCGACGACGGCGATGGCGCAACTGCGCCGCTGGCGCGGGAATCCTGGCTGGCGGCGGCGCGCACCGAGAAGTCGGGACATGCATGGCAGGTCGCCGGTGTAAATCGCGCGATCCGGTTGCGGCCATTTATAGACATCAAGGCCGAGCGCTACAGCGCGTACCAGGATCTGCGCCCAAGTGTGGGTGGTGTCCGAGGAACATGAGCAAACACCACCGGACAATTTCGCGCTGCGCGATCGGGGTTGCCGCCACGGCTCTGATTGCCACCGCTTCGTTGACGACGGCCGAAGAAGCCGGCCCGGATCAGCGCCTTTCCTTCGATGTCAGCGAGGGCATGAACCTCAATAGCTTTTTGCGCGAGGGCCCGATCGCTGCACACCTCCTGCTGCGTTCGGGGCAAGACCCGCGCGTCCTCGTTGCGTTTCCTGCGGGCAATAGTGGCGTCGGCCTGTGGTTTTCGCACAATGACCGGCCGATCACCTGGGCCTTGCAAGGACGACCGCAGCCGCTCAGCGATCTCGACGAGAAGGGCAGGCGCAGGTACGGCATCGTGGCCGAGGTCAGTGCAACCGGTGCCGATCTCGCGATCAAGCAGGCGGTTCTGTCCAGCATCCGGGTATTGCGAGACTATCAGGGGCTCGGCACCGCTCCTGCGGAAATCGCGGTAAGTCCGCAATTCACGGCACAGAAAATTACCTGGATGCGCGATCGCCTGGATGGTGCGGCGGGTTACTTTCTGAGTGTCGAGGTGACTCACGGTACGCTTCATGACGCGCAAATCACGGCCGGCAACGACCGCCGGATCGGATTGCGCATCACGGCGCTGAGCGGCGAGACGCCGTTGACGCCGCTCTCCGGGCTGGACCTGCTCGAACCCGGTCTCGCTACGGATCCCACGGCGCGCAACGCACTAAGTTTCTTAAGCTACCGGGAGAAATTTCTGGCCGGTTCTTGGCGGTTCGATACCTATTTCGGTCGTGACACGCTGATGTCGGTCCGATTGCTGATGCCCGTGCTGACGCCGGTTGCCGTGGAGGCCGGGTTGGGTGCGGTTCTGACGCGCTTGTCACCGGCCGGCGAGGTGGCTCATGAGGAGGACATCGGCGAATCCGCGGTTCTCACTCATCGGCGCGCCGGCGAGCCCATATCGGACGCGCCGATTTACGATTACAAAATGATCGACGGCAATTTCATGCTCGCGCCGGTGGTCGCGGCGTGGTTGCTCGAGGACCCACGCGGAAGAAGTCGAGCGGCAGCATTCCTCGCGAGCCCGGATCGGCGCAATGGCGCGCCGCCACGGGCGCTGGGCGCCGATTTGCTGAGTAATTTGCGGCTGGTGCTGCGCAGCGCGACACCGTTTGCCGACGACCCGCGCGTCGAGCATCTGGTTGCACTGAAGCCGGGACTCGATGTCGGACAATGGCGCGACAGCGGCGAGGGGCTTGGGCGCGGTCGCTTTCCGTATGACGTCAACGCGATTTTCGTGCCTGCAGCGCTCTTCGCGGCAAGCGATCTTTTCCAGAGCGGCCTGCTCGACGCATACATTACCGCTGCCGATCGCGTCGAGTTCGCGCGCGCGGCGGCGATGGCACGGATTTGGAATGCCAAGGCCGGTGCGCTGTTTGAAGTCGACGTTCCCAACGATGTCGCGACCCAAAAGATTGCATCCTACGCAGCGCAGCTCGGTGTATCCGTCGCGGCGGCCCGCACTTCGATCGACGGCGCGCCGGTACGATTCCATGCGCTCTCCCTCGCAGCCGACGGCACTGCCGTACCGATCATCAATTCGGACGAAGGCTTTGAGTTGCTTTTTGGCCATCCGAGTGCGGCCATGCTGCATCAGGCTATCGCCGCGCTCATGCGGCCATTTCCGGCGGGGTTGCTGACGGACGTCGGCATCGTGGTTGCCAATCCCGTCTTTGCGACGCCGGAAGTCCAGGCGCGATTCACCAAGAATGCCTACCACGGTGCGGTCGTTTGGTCATGGCAGCAAGCAGTGCTGGCGGCCGGACTTGATCGGCAGCTCAAGCGACAGGATTTGTCGCATGCCGCCAAGCTGCGGCTGCAGAGCGCACAAACCGAGCTCTGGGCCGCTATCGAAGCGGCAAGAGCCGTCCGAAACTCCGAGCTCTGGTCTTGGAACTACGCCAATGGGCACTATCACGTGGCGCCCTTCGGCGCGAGCCAAGCCGATGTCGACGAGTCGAACGCCGCCCAGCTATGGAGCACGGTTTACCTCGCGATTCCCGCTCCTGCGCCGCGCTCCCGATAACTCACCACGATTGAAACAATCCCTCGCCTGACGCCGGCCGCTGTACGGGCCTTTTGGATCTGGCGGCGCCAATCGGCCGGAATGCGTCTTGATATCGATAACACACCTGTGTAAGGTCTGCCGCGTCAGGGAGTACTCCGACGTCGATCGGAAGCTCATTGCCCAGGGGAGAGCTGTTTGGCCGCTGCGCCCAATGCCGGTGTAATTCCACAATCAGCGCCGGAGCGCTGGCGATTGCTGATGCATGACGAGGGCCCGTCGCGCAATGCAGCACAGGCAGAGACGCTGTTTGCGCTCGCCAATGGGATGCTGGGCGTCCGTGGTGGCCGCGAAGAACAGCCGAGCGCGACCGACGGCGCTTTCCTCGCGAGCGTCTATGAGCGCCTGCCGATTCAATATCACGAGGCGTTTCCCGGATTCGCACGCGGCTCGGATACACGCATGCCGGTCGCGGACGGTAAACGCATGCGAATTCGCTTGGGTCCCGCCGCCAGCGACCTTTGCGCTGGCCGACGACTGCAGTGCGAGCGCGTACTCGATATGCAGCGCGGCACCTTGCATCGCAAGACTTTGTGGCGGGCATTGGATGGTGGAATCGTTGAGGTCACCGCTACACGGCTGATTCCATTGAACGGCGGGCCGTTGCTGGTCATCCGTCTCTCGATCCGCTCGGTCGACTATAGCGGCCCGGTCGTGCTCGAGTCCTGTATTGAAGCCAGCGACGCGGCGATTCGCGCCGACGATCCGCGTATCGGCGCGGGCTTAGGCGCCGCGCTCGTCGTGGGCGAGCGTCGAATCGACGGCACCTCGGCCTTGATGACCCAATCCGCGCCGCATTCCGGCATTCAGGTTGCCATCGCGCAGGCACACCGCGCGGTAAGCGAATTGTCTGCCGGTAGCCCCATCGTCGCGGAGCCGAGATCCGTCGGCCAGCGCTTTCACGCCGAGCTGGTTCCAGGCGCTCATGTCACGATCGAGAAGTTCGTGGGCTGGGCCGTCGGCTCGCATCCGTGGATTCTCGCCGAGCAGGCCGTAGGCGCCGTCAACACCGCCGCGATCCTCGGTTTCGACGCGCTCGAGCGCCAGCACGCGGCGGCATGGACCGCGTTCTGGCGCGATGCGGACTTAGGGATCGATGGCGATCCGTCACTGGACCAGGCACTGCATTTCAATCTTTTCCATGTCCGACAATCGACGCCGTCGGACGGTCGCCACGCACTCGCCGCCAAAGGTCTTACCGGCCAAGGATACGAGGGTCACGTGTTCTGGGACACGGAAATGTTCGCGCTGCCGGTATTGCAAATGACCGCGCCCTCACTCGTGCGGGCGAGTCTTGACTGGCGCATTCATACGCTCGAGCCGGCCCGCGCCCACGCCCGTGAGCTCAATCACCCGATTGGTGCGCTCTATCCCTGGCGCACGATTGCAGGCGAGGAGGGGTCCAGTTACTTTCCGTCCGGATCGGCCCAATATCACATCAACGCCGCGGTCGCGTATGCGATGCGCATGCATCATCTCGGCAGTGACCCGCTGCCCGTCAAGAGTGAGGACGCGGCGGTACTGTTCGAGACTGCGCGGATCTGGATGCAGATTGGGCATTATGATGCGGCTCGCGACGGCGCATTCTGCATCCATTCAGTAACGGGACCGGACGAATATTCGGCGCTGGTCAACAACGACTGCTACACCAATCGAATGGCGCAGATGCACCTGCGTTATGCCGCCGACGTCGCCGAAAGTCTCGCACAATCGTCGCCGGAAATTTACGGCCACTTGGCGCGCAATCTGGATCTGCTCGAGACCGAGGCCGCCGAATGGCGCCGCGCGGCCGATGCGATGTATTTGCCAGTTGATCCGCGACATAGCGTGCACCCGCAGGACGATTGCTTTCTCGATCGGCCGGCCTGGAATTTCGCGACCGCACCCGGCGACGACCGACCGCTATTGCTGCGATTTCACCCGCTGACCCTGTACCGCCATCAAGTCTGCAAGCAACCCAGCGTCGTGTTGGCCGATGTGCTGCTCGGCGAGAGCATCTCCGCGACGCAGAAGCGCCGCGACTTTGACTACTATGAGCCCTTGACCGTCCACGATTCGTCGCTGTCGGCTTGCACCTGGGCCATACTCGCCGCCGAACTCGGACTGCTGGGTTCCGCGCTCGACTATTTCCGCGAAGGCGCGCGCCTCGACCTCGATGACCTGCACGGTAACGCAAGCCATGGCGCGCACATGGCCGCCATGGCGGGAACCTGGCTCGGATTGGTATGGGGTTTCGGCGGCCTGCGCATCGGCGCTGACGGCGCGCTGCACCTGCGGCCCGTGCTGCCGGCGTGCTGGCAGGGATATCACTTCACGTTGCAATGGCGCGAGCGTCTGCTGAGCGTCGCCGTCACGGGCGGCGGAGTCCGCTACGAACTGCGGCATGGGGCGCCGCTGAGTCTGTGGCACAACGGTGTGACGGTGAATCTCACGCCTGGGCAAAAATTGGCGCTGGCGCTGGCGCCGATCGTGCCTGTCGTTGCGCCCTGCGATGTCGAGGCGGTCATCTTCGATCTCGATGGCGTGCTCACCGATACGGCGGAGCTGCATTTCAGGGCATGGTCGCGACTGGCCGCAGAGATCGATGTACCGTTCGACCGAAAGACCAACGAGCGACTGAAGGGCGTCGATCGCCTGAGTTCGCTCAACATCATTCTCGAACGTGCGACGCGCCCCTTTGCCGCGAAGGAGCGGCATGCACTCGCCGCGCGCAAGAACGGATACTTTGGAGAACTGCTGCAAACCCTGACGCCGGATTCGCTGCTGCCCGGCGCGCTCGAGGCGCTGCGGGATGTGCGTGAGCGCGGCGTGCGTATCGCACTGGCATCGGCGAGTCATAATGCCATGACGATCATCGCACGCCTCGGCATCGCCGATGCTTTCGATTACGTTGCCGATCCGGGCAAAAGCGGTCTGCCCAAGCCCGCTCCCGATATTTTTCTCGCGGCCGCCGCAGCGCTCGAGGCCAACCCCAAGCGCTGCATCGGCGTCGAAGATGCGATAGCGGGCATCACGGCGATCAAGCTCGCCGGAATGAAGGCCATCGGCATCGGCGATGCGCGCTTATTGGCGGAGGCCGACGTAGTCGTCCCGAACATGGCGACGCTGCGCATCAAACGCTTCCTATGAACGTTACGCGCATCGTCATCGCGATCGTGCTCATCTACATGCTGTTCGCCGTGCTGCTCAACAGCGTCGGCACCGTGATCCTTCAATCGATCGCGACCTTTGGCGTCGACAAGCCGGTCGCGAGCCTGCTCGAGGCTTGCAAAGATCTGACGATCGCCGCGAGTTCCTTCGTCGTTGCATCATTCCTGCCCGCGCTCGGCTACCGGCGCGCAATGATGCTCTCGCTCGCGATCGTGGGAAGCGCTTGTGTGCTGATGCCACTTTACCCGGGCTTTCATACCACGGAATTCCTGTTCGTGTGCGTAGGTGCTTCGTTTGCGATGACCAAGGTTGCCGTCTACTCATCGATCGGACTGCTGACTTCGGATAAGGCGGCGCATTCGCGCCTCACCAATTTGATCGAAGGACTATTCATGGTCGGCGTGCTGCTCGGCGGCTGGCTGTTCAGCGCATTCATCGATCCCGTTGCGCCCGCCAGTCCGAGCTGGCTGCATGTCTACTGGCTGCTGGCCGCGCTTGCCGCCGTGCTCATGGGCTTGCTGGGAACGGCGCACTTGAATGACACTGCGGTGCGCCTCGCGGCGAAGGCCGCGGGCGGGAAATCCTTCACCGCGATGATCAAACTCGTCGTGCGCCCGTTGGTTTATTGCTTTCTGATTTCGGCATTCCTCTATGTGCTGATCGAGCAGAGTTTCGGTACTTGGTTGCCGACGTTCAACCGCGAGATACTGATGCTGCCGAACGCGATGAGCGTCCAGATGGCAAGCATTCTTGCGGGAGCCACAGCCTTGGGAAGAATCAGCGCCGGGATGGTTCTTCGGCGCATGCCATGGTATGTGCTACTCAATATCTGCGTGCTCGCGATGGGGCTTCTGGTCATTTTGACCTTGCCCTTGGCATCGAGCGTCGTGGCACGGCCCGGAGTCGGGTGGTTCAGTGCTCCGATCGCGGCCTACGTCATCCCGCTGATAGGACTGCTGATGGCGCCGATCTATCCGGTCATCAATTCCGTCGCGCTGAGCTCCTTGCCCAAGTCGCTGCACGCGGCCATGACCGGCTTGATCGTCGTTTTCTCGGCGCTGGGCGGCACTTTGGGGTCACGAATCACTGCGATCGTTTTCTCCCGCTTCGACGGCATCCGCGCGTTTTATTTTTCACTCGTACCGATGGTGCTGCTGCTGATCGCGCTGTTTCTGTTCCGTCGCGAAACGGAGCGAGCGGCCATCACCAACGGAGTCTAATGTGCCTACCATGGCCCGCTCCGGTATATTTCTTCCGGCAATCATCGCACTCGCGATCGCGGCGCCTGCGCCCGCCGATACGGATGCGAGCTTCCTGCTGACGGCGACCGTCAAGGATCTGAGTAATTACTTTCCCGCCTATCTCGCGAACGGCTACGTCTCGACGCTCAGCACGCCGCGCGGCACCGAAGGGACTCCCACGTACCTCGTGGCCTTCATGGACTATGCGACCGACGATATGTCGCGGCCCGCCGCGATTCCGGGATGGGCGGAGATCGACTACAGCACGGGACCCGGTCCTACGGGTCTAGCGTGGCTCAACAAAGTGCCGTTTCGACCATCGCGTTTTCTTGATTACCGCCAGACGCTGAATCTGCGCGAGGCCACGCTGACTTCGAACTACGTTTATGTCGATGGACAAAGGAATACGGCGGTCGAGGTCGAAACCTTCGTCGATCAAGCGAATCCGCATCTGGCGGCGACCCAGCTGTCGATCACGCCCGATTTCGACGGCGTCGTGCAATTGTCGTTTGCGATGAATCTCTGGGCGCCCTATGAGCCGCGTCTGCCGCTCGCCAAGCTCAGCGGTGAGCAGATGGAGGAGCAGTTGGCGGCACAGGGCCAGAGCCGCGAGCCGGTGTCGCCCGCAACGCCCGATCGCGCCGCCGTCTGGTACCACGGTGACACGCACGTATCGACCAGCGACGGTGACACTGAGAATCTGGCGCTGTGGCTGCAAGGGCAGGCCGAACAAGGACTGACCATGGCCGAGGCTGCGACGATCAGCCTGCCCGCTGGCCTCGTTCCAGAGACGGTCAGCATTTACAGGACCTCCTTTCGCTTGGCCGTTAATCTCAGCGTCAAAGTCAGCAAGGACCAAACCTATCGATTCGCCAAGTTCGTCGCCTTCTCGCGTCAAGGCTGGGGTGGCGACGCGAGCAGCGATTTGCGATTGGCGAAGAGCGCGCGCACGGCGGGGTTCGATCAATTGCTGGCCGAGCATCGCGCCGCCTGGCAGCGCCTGTGGCAGACCGACATTCTGATCGATGGGGACGCTCGGGCTCAGCAGGCCGTGCATTCCGAACTGTACTATTTGCTCTCGAGTTCTACGGTCGGTACGGCATGGCCGCTGGGCGCCTGCGCCATGACGCCCGGCTACGCCGGGCACGCGTTCTGGGACAGCGATACGTGGATGTTTCCGGCGCTGCTGTTGCTGCACCCGCAACGTGCGAAGTCCTTGGTGATGTTTCGCGACCGCACGCTGGCGCCGGCGCAAGCGCGTGCACACGAGCGTCATTTGGAAGGGGCGATGTTTCCGTGGGAGTCGGATCCGGAGAACGGCAGCGAACAGACGCCCCATTCGGCCTACATACTCGGTGAGCGCGAGATTCACGTCAATGCGGACATCGCCATCGCGCAGTGGCAATACTACCTCGCAACCCACGATCTCGACTGGCTCAAGACGGCCGGCTGGCCGGTCATCAAAAACGTCGCGCAATTCTGGACGAGCCGCGCGATCTATGTTCCCGAGCGCCACCGTTATGAGATTCTCCACGTCACGTCGGTCAATGAATCGTATAGCGACGTGCCGAACGACACGTTCACGAACGCTTCCGCGTCCAAGGCTCTGGCCGTTGCCGCGAGCGCCGCGGTGCTCGTTGGCGAACACGCGGATCCGCGCTGGGCGGATATTGCGCGGAGGCTCTACATTCCCACCGGCGGAACCGTCGAACATCACCTGAAGTTCGACCCATCGGTGCAACTCGATTTGAATACGCATAGCGACAGCACGCTGTTTTTGAGCTACCCCTCGCTCGATCTGCCAATGAGCATGCAATTGCGCCGCGCCGACTACGACACCGCGGTCTCGCCCGAATCCCAGGCGCACGGAATCTCCGACAGCATGGGTCTGGAGCCCCGGTCGGTCGCAGCGGCGACGCTCGGCGATGCGGCGGCCGCCGCCGCGTGGTTCCAGGATAATTTCAGCGGCGGTACGCTCAAACCGCCGTTTAACGTACGCACGGAAACAGCCAACAATAATACGGACTATTTCATCACGGGCTCGGGCGGCTATATCCAAACTCTAGTCTATGGCTTTACGGGGCTGCGGATCCGCGAGCAGGGTTTGGTCGAGGCCTACCCACCGTTGCTGCCGGCAGATTGGAAGAGCCTGACTTTGCAGAACATCGCGTTCCGCGGTCAACGCTATGACATTGTGCTTGCGCGCGACGCGACGGGGCGGGTGCGACTCGTGCGCCGCCAGCGCTAGGCGGCTGGTGTTTCGACAGCGCAATGAACGGTGGCACACGCTGTGGCGCTCGCGCGGGGGATGTTCGGCCATGACACACAGTAGACGGCATCCTGGCGGATGGATCATGGCGCTGATCGGCGCGCTGCTGCCGTTCGCCGCGAGCCGATCCGACACCGCGCAGCCGGAAGCATACCCGGATACCCCGCAGACCCTATTCGGTGATCTGTTCGTCGCGGTCCAATCCGCGCCGATATTCACCGACGGCAAGGCGTTTGCGGACGCAATTCCACAGGCCGCACCGGAAGAGATCCTCGCGCAGTATCACAGCCTGCATCCGAAATCGCCGGACGCGCTCCGTCACTTTGTCGAGACGCACTTCGTTCTGGCGGCGCCGGCCGACTCGGCGCAGTCGCCGCCCGCACACGTTTCCATTGTGGCGCATATCGACATGCTCTGGGATCAGCTGACGCGCCGCACGGCCGAGGCGCCGCGTTATGCCTCGCTGCTGCCGCTGCCCGAGCCCTATGTGGTACCGGGCGGCCGGTTCCGCGAGATCTATTATTGGGACTCGTACTTCACGATGCTCGGTCTCGAGGAGAGCGGGCGCCACGATCTCGTGACCGATATGGTCACGGATTTCGCGAACTTCGTCGACACCTATGGACACATTCCGAATGGCGCGCGCAGCTATTATCTGAGCCGCTCGCAACCGCCGTTCTTTTTCGCCATGGTCGGGCTGCTCTCGCGCGATGATCCGGCTCGCGCGTTCGCGCAGTATCTGCCCGAACTCAAGCGCGAGTACGCGTTTTGGATGGAGGGCGAGCACGGCTTGCAGGCCGGAACCGCGCACCGCCGCCTGGTCGCGCTTGGGCCTGGATCGCTGCTCAATCGCTACTGGGATGATCGCGATAGCGCGCGCGACGAGGCTTTTCGTGATGACAACGAGCTGGCGCGCACGAGTGGCCGCGAGCCGCGCCAGCTGTTTCGCGATATTCGCGCGGCCGCTGAAAGCGGTTGGGATTTCAGCTCTCGTTGGTTTTCTGACAAGAACACGCGCGCGACCATGGATACCACCGAGATCGTGCCGATCGATCTCAACAGCGTACTGTTCGGCCTCGAGAACGCGATACACGCGGGTTGCGTGCGCCAGGCCGACGCCAAGTGCGCCAAGGAATTCGCAGCGCGCGCCGCTTCGCGCCGCGCCGCGATCGATCGCTATCTGTGGGACGCAGCGCGCGGCGCGTATTTCGATTATCGATGGACGACCGCGGCTCGCGGCACGCAGCTGTCGGCCGCGACACTGTATCCGCTGTTCGTCCAATTGGCGTCGAGGCGCCAAGCCGCGGCGGTCGCGAAGATCGTCGCGCAGCAATTGCTGAAGCCGGGCGGCATCGTCACGACGACGATCGATACGGGCCAGCAATGGGATGCACCCAACGGATGGGCACCGCTGCAATGGATCGCGATCGGCGGATTGCGCAGCTATGGGGACTCCGCGATTGCCGCGTCGATCGCTTGCCGCTGGATCATCAACGTCAACGAGGTCTACGAGCGCACCGGCAAGCTCGTGGAAAAATACGATGTGATCATGCCGGGGCGCGGCGGCGGCGGGGGTGAATACCCGACACAGGACGGCTTCGGTTGGACCAATGGCGTCATGCGCAAGCTCCTCGTGCTCTATCCGGAGGTCGCTCGCTACACCGACGCATCTCAATGTCCGGCGCCGTGATCAGCGCTACTGGCACACCACTTAAGTGCGTTGCCGTACAGAGAGCGCCCACGATCGGATACAAACTGAGAACGTGGTAGTGGTATGACCTTCGTTGATGGTCAATTATTCAGCGCTACCCCCGGCTTGTCGCGTCGCGACACCGAACAAAACGCATGAGGCAATGCCGGGCAGTCGCTGGGTTCTACGAAACGACATGAAGTCCATCCGCTCTCGCCGCGTGAACGTGCTCACCAAAGCGCCGACCGGCATTACCGGCTTCGACGAGATCACCGGCGGAGGTTTGCCGCGCGGTCGCACGGCGCTGCTACTGGGCGGATCCGGATCCGGCAAGACCATATTCGCGCTGCAATTTCTCGTCAATGGGGCGGAGGACTATAAGGAGCCGGGTATCTTCGTGAGTTTTGAGGAGACCGCCAAACGCATCGTGGCCAACGCCGAAAGTCTGGGTTGGAACCTGGCGCAACTGCGGAGGAAGAAGCTGTATTTCATGGATGCACAGCCGACGCCCGACCTGGTCGATGTATGCGCGCACCTGAAGTTGGTCATCGGGAGCGCCCCGCAGGATACCGCTGATCATGCTGAGCATCGTGGTCTTACCGCTGCCTGATGGTCCGACGACATACAGCATCTCGCCGAAATGGGCGTCGAACGTCACGTCCTTGACCGCATTGGTCCTGGTCTCGCCCTCGCCGAACCATTTATTGAGGCTAACGGCTTGAATTGCGACTTTCGCCACGATCAGCCCCTGAAGATGTCGAAGGGTTCGATCTTCAACACCTTGCGCACACCGACGTAACTCGAGATCGCCGCGATGATGACGACCATGACGAAGGCGAGCAGCAAATTGCCGTAGCTGATGATCGCGGCGTAGTCGGGTATGTTCAATCGGGCGCCCCAGATGATCAGCGAGCACAGGCCCACGCCGATTCCATATCCGGTCAGCGCCACGAACGACGCCTGAAACAAGATCATGAGAATGAGTTCGCGCCCTTTGGCGCCGATGGCCTTGAGCGCGCCGAATTTGTCGAGATTCTCGAGCACGAACGTATAAAACGTCTGCCCGGAGATCGACAAGCCGACGATGAAGCTGATGACCGTCATCAGCATCATATTGGTGCCGATGCCCGTGTGAAACGTGTAGAAATCCGAGATCTTATCGATGAATTCATCCTTCGTGAGAGCGAGATACCCGGCCGCGGCAACCTGCCGCTTGATCGCGGCGACATCGCCCTGCGTCTTCGGCTCGACCAACAGGTAGGACATCGTGAAGCGCGTATTGGGAATGTATTGCAGCGCGCGGTTGTAGGTCGTATAGAGCGTCGGTATACCGAATAGCCCGCTCGATGCGACCTTCGCGATACCGACGATGACGCCGCGGTGATCGTTGAGTTCGAACTCCGTGCCGATCTCGGGATTTTCGAGTTTGTAAAACTCCGAGTCATTGATCGCGATGAACGCATTCTCACCATAAATGTCCGCTATGTTGCCGCCGATCAAGTGCGGTCGGCCGAACAGACTCGTATCGTCGAGCCCGACGACATTGGCCGCTTGATAAGTGCCGCCGTGCAGTTTCAGCAGCGCGCTGCCCGAATAAAATGGAACCGCATACTTGACGCCGGGCATGCTGCGCACTTCGTCGAGCACGTAATCGGGCAACGGGATGGCATTCGCGACCGTCTGAATCGCCGGATCCATGACCCAGATCGACGCACCGATGTTGATGACCGTGGCCGAGGAACGCAACAGAATGCCCGCAAACAGCGAGGTCATTTCGATCATCAGGAACACGGCAAACGTGATGCCAATCAGCAGCGCGGCATATTTCGCTCGGTCATTGATCAGAAGTTTATATGCAACGCGTAAAATCCCACCCATGCGAAAACGTCCTTAGATCATCGGAGCTAGCAACGGGAATTCTCCGCTGCCGCGCCGAGGCGGCAATACGGAGAATCCGCAGGTGGCCGCGACGCTCCGCAATTCCAGGCGATTAGGCGCCCGCGATGCGGATGTGCGCGCCTCGATAGGCCTGGATCGCCGCCAGCGCAGCGGGTAGCGCCGCTGGCACGGCCGTGTCGACATCGATGCAGTGCGCGCGCTCCGCAAGCCTCAGCGGCTCCTGGTTGTGCAATTGCCCCTGCAGCACGCCAAGGTCGGCGTCGGATGGGTCGTCGTACAGACGCCGGCGCTGCTCGATACGCCCCGCGAGGATTGCATAATCCGCGTGACAGGCGAGAATAACGCAGTCGATGCCGCGGCTCGCCGCGAGGTCCAGGAATCCGAGTCGCGAGGTGACGCTCAAGAACGATGCGTCGATGATCGTGTTGAAGCCGCCTTCGAGGCATTGCTGCGCGCATTCGAGCATATGTGCGTAGGTGCGATTCGTGAGCGGCAATTCGTACAGTCCGGGCGCATCGCCCGACTGCTTGCGCGCTTCAAGCGGCGTCGCTTGCAATGCGAGACCGAGACGCTTGCGCTCGATATCGGAACGGATGCGGATCGCGGCCAAGGGCCCGATCAAGCGTTCGCTGAGCCATGATTTACCGGAGCCCGACGGGCCATGCATGAGCACGAGTAAGGGCCGCGGCCGGAGCGTGAAATCGCGCGCCGTACTCATGCGCATCCGCAGGTGTTCTTGAAAATATTCACGGCGCGGCGGATCGCTCTCGATCCCCAAGGCATCGACCATCGCTCGCACCAAAGCGCGGTAAACCGCATAGAGCGGCAGCAGCGGGACGCCGGAATAGTCGCCCGTGCACTCGAGATAGCGGTTCAGGAAACACGCGGCAAGATCGTCACGTCGATGCGACACGAGATCCATGACGAGGAATGCGACGTCATTGAGGACGTCGATGTAGCGCAGCTTTGGGTCAAATTCGAGGCAATCGAACGGCGTCAATGCGCCGCGCCACCGCACGATATTGCCGGCATGCAAATCGCCGTGGCATTCGCGAATGCACGCCGACTGCTCTCGCAAGTGCAGCCGTTCGAGGCCAGCTTGGAGATAGGCTCGCGTCCAATCGGTCAGACGCTCGAGTTCGGCCGGGTCTGCGGCGCCGGCGGCATGTGTGCGCAAGGCGGCGAGGGCGGCGAGCACCGCAAAGTTGAGCTGGTTCGTGCGCTGAAACTCCTGACTCGGCGGCGGCAGCGCCGCCGCGGCATGAAAGCGAGCCAGGGATTCGGCGAGGCCGGCCATTTCCGTGATCTGCGCCTCGCCTCGCGCGAGTAACGCGGACAACTCTTGCGATGCATCGAATTGCCGCATGCGCACCGCGTATTCCACGACCGCGCCCTGACCCGCGATACGCAAGCCGGCAGCGTCTCGAGTGATCGCGACGACATCAACATAAAGATCCGCAGCGAGACGGCGGTTGAGGCGCAGTTCCTCCCGGCATAATTCATTGCGCCGCGCCAGGTTCGTGGTGTCGATGAAATCGAAGTGCACGGCCTTTTTGATCTTGTAGGCAAAGGGGCCGGTCAGAATCACCCAGGACAGGTTGGTTTCCCGCAGATGCAGATTCGTGACGGCGTGGGGATATGCGGTTGGCGACAATAAATCGGGCAGCGGGAACCTTCGCGTGCCGGTCTTTGCAGGGGAACTGAGCCGATCGTCGGAGTTCATGGATCGGGACCCCAGCGGCTGGTGACGAGCCTCAAACCTTAACCGAATCCGGCTTAAATGACGTTACGTGAATGCCCTGAGCTCATCGGGAATGTCCACCGCCCAACGCCGCTGGCGCCGCGCCGCTCGGCCTGGGCCGCAGCGAAATAGGCATATTTCCGCATTGTTTCGCTCGACCGCAGCGCGCAATATGAGTTCGCGGATCGGAGCATCGACCATGAAGCAAATTGACCCTGCGGCCCGGGGTTCGGCATTCGAAGCGCGCGTGACGGCTGCAAGCCTCGGTGACCCGGTACGCGGACAATTCGTGCTGCCGCCGCCAAAAACAACCGGAGTCAATCGTGCAAACGGCGACCGGACCGCGCCCTATTGGCGCCATGTCATGGTCATCGACCTGTACGTCGCGGTGGCGCCGGTCGATCTCATCTACGTCGCCCACGGCGAGCGCATGCACGACGTCAACGCCGAAGAGCGCCGCCTTTACGCATCGGTCGACGCGGCTTTCATCGGCCAGAATGTCTATTTGTTCTGCGCCTCAGAAAATCTCGGCACCGTGTTTCGCGGTGCACTGGACACGGCGGCGCTAGGCCGCAGCTTACGCTTGGGATCCGATATCACACAATGAGCAGCACACAACAGATCCGCATACCGGTGGTCATTTCGGCACCGCACGTATATCTAACTGCGGAGGTCATTGAAGAGCTGTTCTGCGACAAATACCGACTCCACGTCCAGTCCGCGCTGTCACAAACGATGCAATTTGCCGCTGAGGAATCCGTGACCTTGATAGGGCCGCGCGGTCGTATATCGAATGTCCGCATCATCGGACCGCCGCGATCCGCGAATCAAGTGGAGCTGTCCAGATCCGACGCACTGACGCTGGGCATCGATGCCCCGGTCCGCGAATCGGGGGATCTCGCCGGAACGCCGGGAATTCTCATCGAGGGGCCCAGAACCAGCGCGCGGCTGCACAGCGGCGTCATCCGGCCACTGCCGCATGTTCACATGACGCCCGCCGATGCCGCTCGGTTCAAGGTCACGGATCATGATCGAATTGACGTGGTCTGCGACAACAGAGGACGCGCGCCGCTGCTTCGGAATGTCATCGTGCATGTCTCGCCGAGGTTTCGATTGGAACTGCACCTGGACGCCGACGAAGGTACTGCCACCGGCCTGCGCTCGGGAGATTATGTGGTGGCGAGTTCTACCAATCCCAGCGCAATCAATGAGGGCCAGCCGTCATAAGGACATTTCACCAGCCGGTATTGGCCCAGTACGTAGATCTCCGAATTCTTTCGAGGGTCAGGATGTCGCTAAAGTGCGCGATAACATCAACTGCGGGAGATGGCAATGGCATTGGGTGTGGATCGCGATTCGGCGGAACTGGCGAGCCTGTTCGATGAACGCGATGCAGCCGTCAACCGCATGATCGTGGATGTCCTCGAGCGCGCCCACCGGAGCGGGACCAAGGTCGGTATTTGCGGTCAAGCGCCGAGTAACTTTCCGGACTTCGCGGCGTTTCTCGTGGAAAATGGCATCGATTCCATTTCTTTGAATCCGGACAGCGTTGTATCGACGACGAAATTCGTCGCGGCGACCGAGCAACGCATCCGGCGCGCGGCCAAATAGCGCGGGGCGCGAGAGTCATGAGCGAACCTGCGAAGCCCTTGCCGGCAATGATCCCAATCGCGATTTCAGCGCGGCACGTGCATTTGACGCAGCGCACCGTCGAGCGGCTGTTCGGTCCAGGCCATGTCTTGAGTGTTCATTCGCCGCTGTTTCAACCGGGGCAGTATGCAGCCAACGAGACCGTCACGCTATCCGGTCCACGCGGTCGCTTGAATCATGTGCGCATCGTCGGTCCGCCACGAACGGCGGATCAGGTGGAACTCGCGCGCACCGATGAAATTGTGCTGGGTATCGATGCGCCGCTGCGCGAATCCGGCGACCTCGCTGATACGCCCGGCATCGCGATCGAAGGACCCGCCGGTACCGTGACTCTTGCGCACGGCGTGATTTGCGCCTTGCGCCACATCCACATGAGCGTCGCCGACGCCGACGTACTCGGACTGAAGAATGGGGACCGGGCGGCGGTTGCGGTGATCAGAAACAACCGCCGCGTGATCTTCGGCGACGTCGTCGTGCGCGTATCGCCGGCGTTCAGGCTTGAATTGCATCTCGATACCGACGAGGCCAACGCCGCTGGATTGCAGTCGGGGGACGAGGTCTTGCTGGCCGAACTCGAAGTCGGCGCGAGCCTCGGCGGTCGCTGATGCAACGCTTAGCCGTATTGACCAGCGGTGGAGACGCGCCGGGCATGAACGCCGCGATACGGTCGGTCATGCGCAATGCCGTCGCACGAGGTTTCGAGGTGGTTGGCGTGCACGACGGCTATAGAGGGCTCGCCGAGGCGCTTTTAGACCCATGCGCCGACGCGACGCGAGCGCGTTGCTGGAATTCATGACCAAGGCGCGGGCCAACGAGCAACACGGGCTCCGTTAGGCGCGGGTTCGGCAGTCGGCATACCGGCGTCCCTCGAATGCGCCGCGGAAGCGCGTGCGCTATTGAACCAGCTTCGGATAGATCCGCACGGCGATCGCGAGCAGTACCACGAATACCAGCACCAGGATTGTGCAATCGTACCCCAGCCCATAGACGCTTTGTTCATCGTGGACCATGAGGCCGCGCAAGGCGTCGACGAGATAGGTCAATGGATTGAATGTCGCGACCGTCCGCAGCCAGGGCGGCATGATGCTCAGTGGGTAAATCGCGTTGCTCGCAAAAAACAGCGGCATGGTCAGTACTTGACCGATTCCCATGAATCGCTCGCGCGTTTTCACGATGCAGGCGATGATCAGGGAGAACGTGGAAAAGATCCCCGCCCCGAGCGCGACCGCCAGCAGCACCCCTGCGATTGGCAACGGTTCCCATCGGATCGGCACGCGCATGATGAATGCGACCGCATAAATCACGGTCGCCTGTACCAATCCGCGGAAGTCGGCCGCCACGGCCTTGCCGCATACCAACGACCAACGGCTGGCCGGGCTGACCAGTAGCTTGTGGACGATCCCGAGGTCTCGCTCCCATATGACGGCGATACCGTAAAAAATCGCACTAAATAGAACACTCTGGGCGAGGATCCCGGGAGTCATGAAAGCGAGATACCCGGCTTTGCCCGTATCGATGCCGCGCACGTGACTCAGAACCTGTCCGAATACGGCCAGCCACAGCACGGGCTGAATGGCCCTGGAGAAAAGTTCGGTCGGATCGCGAATGAGCTTGCGCAGCTCCACATCGGCGATCGCAAATGTCTCGTACCAATAGCGCATCATCGATCAATCATCCCAAACGGCGCGCAACCCGGCGAGCATCGGCCGTATCCTTGAGCCGTCCGGCATCATCCGCTGCTCCGCTGAATTGCGCGAATACGTCGTCGAGTGTAGCGAGTTCGCCGATTTTAGCTTTGAGTTGCGCCGGTGTTCCGTGAATTGCGAGTTTTCCGGCGTGCAATATCGCCACATCCGTGCAGAGATGATCCGCTTCCTCCATGTCGTGTGTCGTCAGCAGTATGGTCATTCCAAACTCCCGGTTCATATCGTTCAGATGTTTCCACACTTCGTGACGAGCAACCGGGTCGAGGCCGATGGTCGGCTCATCGAGAAAAAGTACCGTGGGTTTGTGCAACATGGATTGCGCCAACTCGAGGCGGCGAACCATTCCGCCGGAATATGTCTTGACCAATCGATTCGCCGAATCCTGCAGCCCCATGAAGTTCAGCGCCTGCTCGATTCGAGGCCGGCGATCGAGGCGGGGTACCGAGTACAGCCGCGCCGACAGCAGCAAATTTTCGTAGCCCGTCAACGATCCGTCGGCCGACAGCATCTGAGGGACGTATCCGATGCGCCGCCTGACCTCGTGCGGCGCAGCGACGATGTCGAAGCCCGCGACTGTTGCGGAACCGCTGGTGGGCCTCAGCAGGGTCGTCAACATTTTGATGGTCGATGACTTACCCGCGCCGTTTGCGCCGAGCAATCCAAAAATGACGCCGTAGGGGACTTGGCTTTCGAGGCAATCGACCGCGGTCAAGTCGCCGAACTTGAGCGTCAATCCACGGATATCGATCGCGATGTCGGTGCTCGTCATGTCACGGTGCAGTCGGCGTTCGGCCGATTACCGATCCTGCGATTGCCGCGTCATGGAATGCGCGAAATTCGGGCTGACACGCGCGGATTCCGCTTGCAGTTCATTCTGCAGCAGCGCGAGTGCGGTTTGCGGATCGTCGGCATACCGAAACAGCTCGAGATCATTGCGATCGATCATGCCATGGCGCACCAAGGCCTCAAAATTGATGACCTCGCGCCAGTAGCTGCTGCCATACAGAAGTACCGGGATCGGACGCTCGAGCTTGTGGGTCTGCGCCAGCGTCAGAATTTCGGTGAGCTCGTCCAGCGTGCCGAAGCCGCCGGGAAACACCACGAGCGCGCGCGCGAGGTGCGCGAACCAGAGCTTACGCATGAAGAAGTAGCGAAACTCGAACGACAGTTCGCGCGTGATATAGGCATTCGGCTGCTGCTCGTGCGGCAGGCTGATGTTGAGACCGATCGTTTGACCTCCGGCATCCGACGCGCCGCGGTTGGCGGCTTCCATGATGCCGCCACCGCCGCCGGAACAGACGACGTATCGATGAACCCGTGATTGCAGCCCCTTGGACCATACGGTGAGCAGGCGCGCGAGCTCACGCGCCTCTTGGTAGTAGCGGCCCAGCGGGCCATCGCTCGATAGGCGCGCCGATCCGAAGAAAACGATCGTATCGTGAATGTTGGCATTGCGGAAACGGTGCAGCGGGCCGAGATACTCGCTCAGTATGCGGACGGGTCGGCCGTCCTCGCTGGCCAGGAACTCTGCGTCTTCGTAGGCGAGGGCGGGGGTGTTCGGCGGGCGCTTGGACGGCATTAATGTTATCGCGAGCGTTCGAAGTCGATGAACCCGCGGGCGACATCCGTCCGGACCAACGTGACTCGCACTTGGTCGCCCACGTCCAAGCCTTCGAAACCCTTGACGATCCTCCCTTCGGCCGTGGGCGAGGTGATGCGCGCCCAAGTACCCTTGGCCGCTGCCCCGGTAATAATCGCATCGAAGCCTTGGCCGACGCGCGGTGCCAATAGCAGCGCTGCCGCTGATTTGCCGACTTGCCGCTCGACTTTCGCAGCGTTGTCCTCCTGCGCCGTACAGTGCGCGGCCAGAGACTGCAACTCGTCCGTTGAATATTCGAGTGGGCGCCCGGCCAAGGCCGATTTGAGCAGGCGCTGCGTCAGCAAATCGGGAAAACGCCGATTGGGCGCCGTGGAATGCGTGTAGTCGTTGACTGCCAGACCAAAGTGACCTTCGATTTTCTGTCCCGGCTGCTCGAGCACATATTCGCCTCTGCCCAGCAGCTTGATGACGCACAACGACAGATCGGCGAAGCGCTCCGGACCGGCAGCGCGGCGCTCCGTCAGAAAGGCATTGAGCGCCAGCGCGGAGGGTTCTGTTGGCAGCACGGTGCCAGACTGCGCGGCCAGCGCGACGATGCGGCTCCAATTCTTTGGAGTCCGCAGCACGCGGCGCAACGACGGTAGACCTTTGCTCGCAAGGTAGCGCGCATTCACGCCATTGGCGGCGATCATGAAATCCTCGATGAGTTCGTGCGCTCTGTTTTTCTCGCTGGGCCGCAAATCGCTGAGCGTCACGCCGTCGAATACCGGCTGCGCCTCGATCGTCTCCAGGCTCAAGGCGCCGTGCAGGTGACGCACGCCTTTGAGCGCTTGTGCGACCCGGTCCTGGACGCGCAGCTGCTGATCCATGCCTGAAACGGCGGCGAGTCGGTCGGGCGCAGGACCGTTGCCTGCGAGCCAGGCTGCGACGCCATTGTAGGCGAGTTTGGCGCGATT